>Ga0209611_10001791_pt1 | contig 37291 bp, 27 predicted proteins | sample S1TSphgellanicum_3_FD_187693 | JGI IMG/M metagenome (GOLD analysis project Ga0209611, IMG submission 187693) | Host-associated microbial communities from peat moss isolated from Minnesota, USA - S1T2_Fc - Sphagnum magellanicum MG (SPAdes) (version 2) | ecosystem: Host-associated > Plants > Peat...
GCCCCCTTCCTACATTCAAATTCTTCTCTATATTTAATCATCTATGCATGAAAAGAAACATGTAAGTAATTAGTTAATTAATTAATTAATTTTCCATATGATTTCTTCCTTGCTGAACGAGTTTCCAAAATTCAACTTGTCTAAATTACCCCAACACCAAAAATAAAATAAAAAGATCTCTATTCTTCTTCATTCATAAAATGGGTTTCTAAGGAAACTCCGAACAATCATATGACATTGCTCTTGACCGTAAGTTAGGTTTTTTTTTAAAAATTAAACAAACCCTTTCCTCGTGACCTTGTGGGTGTAGTACAGCACAATTCTTCTTTGTCTAATTTGTAACATGAATAGGTCAGGTCCAAATCCACAATTTTTTTTTCATGGGAAAAAGTGGGTTGAATGTTTTGCTTGTAAGAAGCCATGATACATACACAATCGTGAACTAAAATAAAATAAAATAAAATAAAATAAAATGAAGTTAGTTGCTTCAAAGAGTGCTTGTTTTTCATTTGAAGTAAAGTATGTGTCAACCACCTTGGAAACAATAATACTTATAAGTACAAAATATTATAGGTTCAAAGATACAAAAAATCGGACACACGGCTGTCAAATAATTAATTAATTTCTGAATTTTTCATTTTGATGAATAAAATACTCTTGAAGATTCCATACTTTCCTTCAAAAAAATTATGGAGAGAGAAAAAAATAATTTTCAATATTTCTGAAAATAATATAATTAGTGTCAAAGCTTGCTAAGGTAGCAAGTGTAACTTTTTTTTCTTTTAAAAAAAAAAAAACCAAAACCCAAAACCAAAGAAAATTTTAATTATTATTCTTTGGAGTAAACCTAATTTGTGGATTTTCTTGAGCAAGAGTTCTCTTTGTTTCCCTTGGTGTGATCTGGACCGTCCAAAATTGGTGGGGGGGGTAACTACTGTCTGATTCCGACCGTCAAAAATTTTTGACCGTCCATTGTGAGATCTGATCTGACGCTCCAGATTCCGAAGCGTGTATGATCTGACGGTCCAAAATGTGACCCTTGTTGTGTGTCTTCTTGTTCCTTTGCCCGGAGTTCGCAGCTGCTGCTGTTGCCGCTGTCGTTGTCGTCGTCGGAGGAGGAGGAGGAGGTGGTAGCGATGCTTTAGAGGCGGCAAGGGAATTGGACGTTGCAGGATCCTACTTTGGAGCTTCAAGCAGGTGAGTACTTATTCCTGATCACAGCTTTCTGCGCTTTCATGTGCAACAATCTCTTTTTTTTTCTTTTTTTTTGTTTTGGTTCGGTCTCTGTCTCTTTGTCTCTGTGTGTTTTGTTCATGTCCTTTGAGCTTTTGAGGCCTCTCTGAACTGGCGTGGGAGAGAAGAAGTCGTTGTTTTGTAGCAACAGCAGACAGACAGCAGACAGGCAGTAGCATTGCTGTTTATTTTTTTTATGATTTTTATTTTATTTTTGGAAAATACTTGTAACAAAGCAGTCTAGCACTGTCTTTTCTCATTCTCTCAACTCCACTTGAAGAGTTTTTCTCGAGAAAAAATGATTGTATAGAAATAGATGGTAGAGAGAAAGCTAGTAGTCGGGGAAGCTTGTGGATCGCTTTGTTTGGGGTTCGGGCAATGTGTGCTGAGGCGGATGGATACCTAAGCACCAGGCAGAAAGACAGACAGAGAAGGCAGGAAGAGAAAAGAGTTCAGCCAAAGTGGAGTTAGGGTTTCATTCAGAAGCTGATGAGAGTTAAGCCTGGTTTAGTTTGTCTTCACAGAGGTGCTGCACTTCTTTTTGGGCTTCATCTTAGTGTTCTTTCTGCCTGGATCAACATGGTTGAAGAGAGAAAATATGAAAATTGTTTTCCATGTTGGAAAATGATGTCACAGGTAGAGGGAAGGGATTAGGGCATCCACTGACATATACAATTGTGGTTCTGTCAGAATACAGATAATCATTGAAGCAAAGAGTACAACAGCAAAGCTGACCTACCTTGAGGTGTTGAGGAATGTTTGTGATGGGGCGGTGGGCTAGGAGCTAGTTTCGTCTGTCAGAGAACTTGATGGACTGCCTTGTTGACAAGGGAAGCAATTTGTTGCTGACAGTACTCCAATTCTACTAGTGGCATTCAGACTAGTGGGTGGGAGTGTTTGAGCAGTGTTTTCCAGCTGGTGTCAAAGCTATCTGACCTAATTTTAGAGGGGTTGAGGGAGCTTGGACATATGCTCAATATGGCTGCAGCATTGTTCTGTAGGCTCATTTGTCTACTGAAGCAAAGAAAACAACAGTAGGGAGCCTGTTGCTTGCGATGATGAGGGTAGCATTGTGTTAATACCATAATGGTTTTGTCTAGGGTATTATTGCTGATGTACACCAAGTGTGCTGGTGGACAACAGGATTAGATTAGGAAGTCTTTAGTTTAAGGCAGAGGATATCTTCTACAGGAAAGGTTTCGGCTGGTGTGAAGCATCACACACATGTGAAGGCTACTTGGAAAGTGGAAGAAGACCATATGGCTCAGTTTGTGGGAGTCAATTGTGCACTATATGCACATAGTCCAGTGCATACTGCTGTGGCCCAGCAGGACCATGCTACCCTGTGCCACATCCTCTCCACACTGCCCCGGCCTGCAAGAGCTGGTGAGGTTACTACAGAAGCACAATCAATAGAAGCCGAGCAGCAGGCTGATGATGTGTCCAAAGTTATTGACAGACGTGATGTGCCTGGTCGGGAAACACCCTTGCACCTGGCAGTTCGTCTCAGTGATAGCAAAGCTGTGGAGATGTTGATGAGTGCAGGAGCAGACTGGAGCTTGCAAAATGAGCAAGGGTGGAGTGCATTGCAAGAAGCTGTGTGTGCAAGAGAGGAAGAGATTGCTGTCATCATAACCCGGCATTACCAACCTATGGCATGGGCCAAGTGGTGCCGCCGTCTTCCTCGTCTTTCAGCCACTATGCAGCGCATGCGGGACTTTTACATGGAAATCACTTTCCATTTTGAGAGTTCAGTGATTCCTTTCATAGGTCGCATTGCTCCATCTGACACTTACCGAATATGGAAACGGGGTTCAAATCTTAGGGCAGACATGACTCTTGCTGGTTTTGATGGGTTTCGAATCCACAGGTCAGACCAGAGTTTCTTATTCTTGGGTGATGGAAGCGAGGATGGAAAGCTCGCCCCAGGCACGCTTTGCGTCTTAACTCACAAAGATAAGGAGGTGTCGAATGCTTTGGAAGGAGCCGGTATTCAGCCATCAGAGGCTGAGATTGTGCAAGAAGTTGCAGCAATGTCACGGACCAATATGTACAGGCCAGGTTAGCATCCTTCTTATTTTTTCAATGTCTGCTCCTATATCTAATGACAGCTAGACATGCATTTTGAGTTATCTATATCAATGCAGCAATGAATATGCTTGAGATGCTGAAGCTAGAGATATGTTAGAGTTGTGCCACAGCAGCCTGGGCTCAAGATCTGAAATGCAATTTGACCTTAGAAGGTGGGATGTATTTTGTTCATATCAGAAGGATTTGTGATCAATGTAGGTTGTGTATAGAGTGCCCAAGATATGACAGTCTTACAACACCAAGCAAGAGAAGTATAGTTGCCAGTGTGTATGCAAGCACACAAGGCTGTTTGTTGTGTTCATGTGAAATGGCTGAAAGAGGCTGCCTGTGACAGGCATTGATGTCATGCAGGCAGAACTTGTGGCCCAGACCACTTGGAGGCGCCAAGAGAAAACAGAGATGGTTGGTTCCTGGAAGGCCAAGATTTATGACATGCACAATGTGCAGGTTGGTCTTTCTTGTTCTTAGCTTTCAAGTCAAATCTATGTGGACTTCTCTGGAGCTAAACATGGTCTGGAAATGTGGAAGAATCTGATTAAGTGAGGAATGCACTGTGAGTTTTATGTACTGTTATAGTGAGCTTATATTTTGGTTTCCAAAATGTATGCCAATTTGGTTCATGTACAGGTGAGTGTAAGGTCTAGAAGAGTTCCTGGAGCGATGACAGATGAGGAGCTCTTTGCAGTTGAAAGTGACAGGCAAGAAGGTGAGGCTGAAGAAGACTACAGCAATCTGCTGACAGCAGAAGAGAAGGAGCAGCTTGAATCTGTCCTGAAATCTGACAATGTAGAGAATGGAGATGAAGGCTCACATGGTGTGGGAAGGCATGATCAAGGCATCCAGAATGGAAGCTCTGACTACTGGACAGAGGAGTATGAGTATGGGTTTCCAGATGATGATTCTGATCTTCGGCAGACACCTAATCAGAATGGAAGCAGGGAATCCCCGGGTTTTGTGAAAGAGGAGAGGAAAGGGCATTGGTTTGGTTGGGGGAAGAAAAGCTTAAAGCGAGAGGATGCTAAAAAGTTGGAGGCAGTCAAATCAAATGGACAGCTGTCTGATAAGCAGTCCGAGGCATCCAGCTCTGGTAGTGAGACCTTTAGAATGGCCAACCAGAGCCCAGGACGTCCAGCACCAGAAAGTCAAAGCCAATGGAAGCAGGTGAACAGAAGAAGGCCTGTTGATGGTCGGAGGTCTGTTGACAGCCAACTCACTTCTTCTTTTGAGAACCGGGTACCAGTGGACAGGAGAGCTTCTAATGTTGATGGTCTTTTGTTAGCCAAGGGAAAGGGAAAGGAGATAAAGGGAACCAACTTGCACAGTAGCAGTTACAGTAGCCACAGTAGCCCTAGAAATAGCACTCACAAAGAGTTATTGAAAAATAAGGCTCGTCGAAGTACAGTAAGGTCTGAGGCCACCTCAGAGAGTGAGTACAAGAAAGGATTGAGACCTATCCTTTGGTTGACACATGATTTCCCTCTGAAGACAGAGGAATTGTTGCCACTTCTAGATATTCTGGCAAACAAGGTCAAGGCTGTGCGCCGGCTGCGGGAGCTCCTTACCACCAAGCTGCCTGCAGGATCGTTCCCTGTCAAGGTCTGTTGGATGCTCAAATGTAATTGTTTTCTTTGGTCTCTTTGTTTTGATTCTCATGAACACACCCTAACTGACAAGCTGTGCATAGTTCATAGCTTAGTGACAAAGTGGATTTCGCAATTGGCAGGTGGCTATTCCAGTGGTCCCCACCATCAGAGTTGTTGTCACATTTACTAAGTTTGAGGAAATGAAACCGTCAGAGGAGTTTTCCACTCCCCTCTCTAGCCCACGGCATTTTCAGGATGCAAAAGTAGCAGAGGTGCCTACTGCAGCAACAAATGGGTCCTGGCTTTATTGGCTCAGAGGGTCACAGAATTTGGCAAAGGAAGGTACCCTGAGTGGTTTGGAGGAGCAGCTTGATGAGGAAGCCGATCCATTCCTAATTCCCAGTGACTACCTGTGGGTAGACATGGAGGAGAAAAAGAAACGAATGCGAGAGAAAAAGGGGAAGAGTAAAAAGGAGAAGAAACCTCCTTTGTATCCCAAGGAAGGGTTGGGAAATGAGAGGGACACTCTTTGATGTGCTTCTGTTAGTAAGACAGTTAGTGTTTCTGGGGAAATTTTGGCAGGGATTGTTGTTGAAGGCCTGATCAGAACATCATTCGACCACCTTCCAGCCACAGGTTGGTCTTCATATTCTCTTGACAGGGGTCCTGTCATTTGTCATTGTCCATTTTGTGGAGTCTGTTTTCGCAGGTGGTCGGATGGCCTAACATTCATTAAGCAATGGGTTTGCTCTAGTTTCCTTTCTGAGGAATTTATTGATTTTCTCTGGTGCTGGTTTCAGTTTTAATGAGCAGGAAAACATTTGACTTCTTGACTGACGTATTGATTTGCCCCAGAAGCAATTCATGAACTTTTGATCTTCCATCACAGGCAAGCAAGAAGCTGGAATAGAAAAGCAACAGTAATATGTGGATCTGCTTCCAGTTCATTCAGTACATTGAGATACTATACTTTGTAGATAATAGGTCCACCCATCACTGCATTGCTACCATCAAGTTATTCTCTACTGTACTTATCACACAGGTAAGCCCAGATTCCTGTCTCAATGTGGAGTTGCAGCCTCTACATCTGGAAATGGTTTATCTTCATGGATTTGGTTGCTAGTGCAACTGCATAGTCTGCACATCAAGTGCACTTCTCTTTCAGTGATCTCATGGATGTACACAGCAGGTGATCCCTGATCTGATTATCCTGGAGGTAAGAAGATTAAGCCCAGAATGCCCAGAATATGGAGCCAATCAAATGAAGGACATGATCAGTGTGGATTGCACTTCAATTGGGAGGGGGCAAGAGTGTAGCACTTATTATATGGCTAATATGTGTGACATTCAAAAACAAATCCCAGTCTGACAAATTATATTGTGAGTTGATCTCAAAATACTGTCATGAATGAGGGGTTGGCTGAATCTTGGTTGAAAAGAATGAAGCCATTGAGATGGCTGACTCCATGAAACATGAGTATTACAAAGGTGCATAGAATACTGGAGAGGGATGGCACACCTCCTATGATAACTATGCTTGAAACAGACAAGAATTAGATAGTGTTTATGCAGAGTGGGGCTGCCAACAGCTAGCCTGTTATCAGTTGTAATTGCTGAGATGCAGCAGCAGTGAAGGAATTACTGCTAGCAGGCTACCAGTTTGGTAGCTGTCCTCTGTGGAAATTCTACAGAGTGTAAGTGATGATTGGATTTGCTAGATGTTATATGCAATATGATTGGACATTTTGAGCTTTAATGTTGCACCAAATTTGTGATCTGAGGGTTTATCATTTCATGCATGCAGGTGCTTGTTTCTCTAAGTTATCAGTTATTTGCAGTAGGCAAGGATATTGTATGAGGATTTTTGAAAGATGATATTTTGTCTTGTGTTGAAACTTGAGATTAGTTAGAGTGTTATAACATCTTGAAGGATTTTGGTCTCTTTTAGAGAATTTTTTGAAGATTATATTTTTGCTATGGTGAAATATTTGAGTTTCCATAATTTTTCTTTTGCCTTCAGATCCATTTTAATGTAAATGACAAGGCCAAAGTGTGACACATTTAAGTGCCCATGGCTATTCCAAGTTGAACTCTAAAACATCATTTTGAATTTAAAAAGCAAAGAAAGGATGTTTTAAGATTTAAAGTTCTTTAATGACTTGAATGTATGATTGTTAATTATTTTACCTTAGTTGCAAACTATAATAACATAATTACAATTCAATTAGTTGCAACTAATTTACAACCTAATTTTAATGTAATTAAACCTAGACCTTAACCAATAGTTTACCTAATTTAAGTTTAGTTGATTGTGCTAATTACTTATAGTAAATATTCAACAAATTTTTTTAATTCCATAATTTAATAATTGATTAAAATTTTATAATAAAAATATTTTTTCATTTATTTATTTATTTTAAATTTATTTTTATAAATATTTCATTAGATATATTAATTAATTAATTTTTAAATAAATTATATAAAAATGACATAAATAATACTATTGTAGCTAATGTAAGCTATGTTACTATTTAACTATTATTATTTGTATTATTATTTAACTTCTTATAATTATTATAAATTAATCTAATATATATTAAAATAATAAAAATTGAAGTAAATATAATAGTGCTAAAAGAAATATATATTTTGAAATTTTATAATCATGTATTAGATGTTCGTACTAACTATGCTTATTATTATTATTTTATTTTTATTATTACTATTTAGTCTAAAATAAAATAATAATGAAATAAATAATTTGAAAATATATTCAGACCAATAGTTAAAATTAAATCAATTTCAAATAACTCTAATTATGTTTCATTAAATTTATATAAATAATTATCATTACATGTGTTAAACATTGTTAATTAAAAAAAGATTTGTAGATAAGTGAACATGTAGTTTTTAACAAAACTAGTAGTAGAAGGTAGAATAGGTGGTTAAATAAACAAGTAGCCAAAATTTGAATTTAAGACGAAAAAATAATGTTTACTATTTAGTACCAATGTTTCATCTAATACTACTTAATTATTGTTAAAACAAAAAAAAATACCAATGTATACAACAACATTGATACTTACATTGGACAACTTTTTGGTTTCGGACATGTTTTTGTGTTGTTTCCTTCAATTAGGAAAAAGAGGAAACCCCTTTGTTTATGAAGTAAAATAATAAAATTATTGCAATATATTGGAATACTCTGATAATGGACATAAACAAACTACCGCACAAAATTTGTTGAAGAATAACATCAAAACCTATTCAATTTTGTTATGTTCCTAAATCAATTTCAAAATCAAGGTAATAGAAAACCCCATTAACAAACATATTAGTCTAATTAATATTATAATACACAATATTTTAAACTTATACTTTAGTTTAATTTTATTATTATCATTATTTTTATTTATTATTTAAATGGAAAATTTCATCCTACAAAAAAATTATTTTAAAAATTATTTCAGTTTAATGAATTTTGATAAAATCTTGAACAAATATAAAGTTATCATATGTATAAAAATGAATAAACATTAGAGTTCCACAAAAAAGTTAATTATATATCATCACTTGATATATTGAAAACTAAATTTGATTTACACAAAAATAGAAATTATATATATTGAACATGTGCATTATTATTAACTAATATTTGAAAATTGAATACTATTGTTTGAATGCATAAAAAATAAATTATATCATACATAACCATTCACTTTTGCAAATAAATTACATGTAATTTAATGTTTAATGAATTTTGATCATAATTTTTAATAAATATTAAACTATCACATGAAAATAAATGAATGACCATTAGAATTTTAATTTTTAATTATCATCAATTATATATCATAAACTAAATTTGGTCTACATAAAAATCAAATATTACATGTATGAACATATACAAGATTAAATTACTAATTTATATTCAAGAGAATTTATTCAAATTTTATATGCATTACAAAAATCATGTCACACATAACTATCTATTTGTATAAATAAATTTTCATGTAATTTAATGTTACCAAATTTTTTGCATAAATATTAACATATACGATATGTATAAAAGTAAAATCACCTATTAGATGTTTAATTGAGTTGAAAGATAGTTGGAAATGAAATTACATTTCATCCATCTTTTAATACATTTTATCATCCATGCATATGTTGATGGTGTCACCAAAATAGTTGAACATTGGTTAACATCTTAACTATGTGTCAACTAAAGAACCTTAAATGTTAAGAATATTTCAAGAATGACCTTTTACTCAAGACATGTTTTTCATTATTTACCAATATAGTAGGCATTTCAATTTATAAACATTGTTGATGCCAAGAATATGGAATATTCGGCAATACACCACCTAATTGAAAACTACTTTCAACTATATACCAATTTAGTTGATGAATCAACTTCATTGGTAATTGCCATTATTCAATTTTAAAATAAAAAAATTCTAGTCGCAACATAGTTGCAAATCACATCTAGTTGAAAATGTTTTAGTTAAAAAAGATGGGTTTTATACTAGTGACAATGTTTCAAGTTTCTAAACTTTCAAAAATACGTTATTTTTCTTGTTTATTCTATTGTCTACTTGTAGTCTTAGTCATGTTGCATATTATGGATTGGGACTTTGAAGTTTCATAGGTTATGGGCCCATGATTTGAGTATGTAGACAAATTTGCAAAAAAAAGATTTTATGTTTTGGAAGTTTAAGATGGAGACAATGGTGAAAGCTAAAAACTTGCGAGGTTTAATAAATGGGAAAAAAGTAAAGCCAAGTGAGCGTGATGCGATCACACTATCCACCTACCCAAAGAGAGAAAGTTGAGTTCTTAATCTCATCATACAAAGTTTGTTGGATAAATAATTAATTGCAATGAAAAAAGAAACCATCGCTAAAGGAATTTCAAAAGCTTTGTGAAACAATATCTAAATAATTGCTTGACCAACTTTTTTTTTTTTAATGCTGAAGTTTTTTACCTCCTAGATAAGTTTAAATAACATGATGGAGGAGCATCTAAACAAGCTAGGAGCAATGGTTAAAGAGTTGGACACCATTGGGGCACCCATTCTTCCTAAGGTGAAGGTCATGGTCTTATTGATGAGTTTGCTTGAAATCTACAAGTTCACCTTTCTAAAGTTGTTAGAATCCATTGACCCTAAAAATTAACGTGGGAGGTCATAGCAACCAGGTTATTAAATGAGGGAAGAGAAGTTTGGGTCTTTTACATCAATTTCCGAATATGCATTCATGTTAGTTCAAAGAAAATCAGAATCCAAGAACAATATAAACAAGTCAGAAGATATTTGTAATTGTTGTAAAAAGGTTGGCCATTGGGCATGAAAGTGCAAAAAAAGAGAATTTTTTTTAAAAAAATGAATAGAATAATGTTGTTGAAACTAACAATGAGGCTATTGTTGAAGCTTTCATATTTTCTTTGCCCACACTATTAGGGTCCACAATGTGGTATGTAAATTCTAATATTTCCACACAATTGTCTCATGAGCGGAAATGGGTTAGAGATTATGAAACAATTTCACCCATCAAGATCTACATGGGGGATAATTCCACCCAAGAAGCTATTGGGAGGGGGAATATTAAGGTGTTGATGTCAATGGGAGAAAATAATGTTGATGTTGTTTTCATTAATGTTTTACATGTCCTTAAATTGGCAAAAACCTTTTTTTTATGACTAAAGCAACTTCACTAGGACATGTTGAGTTCAAAGAGAAAAAAATGCATCATCACAAATAATTGAAAGAAGTAGTTGGGTTTGGCATTCAAAAAAATTGTCTATATTGATTGCCATGTGAAATGAAATCCTAGAGATAAAAAATGTTCACCTTACTCTTTCTAAGTAATCAAATAGTGTCCAATTGTGGCATGAATGCTTGGGTCATCTAGGCATAGAAAACATGGAACTTTTGTTACAAAGCAATCCTATAGAAAACATTAACAAAAATAAATAAGAAGAGCTCACCTTTTGTGAAAGTTTTGTGCGAGGCAAACAACACAAGGAAAATTTCCTAAAAGAAGGAACATCATGTGTAGATAAATTATTTGGGCTTGTCAACAATGATGTTTGGGGACTATCCAAAACACCATCTCTTGATGGAATAAGGTATTTTGTATCTTTCACAAATGATTTACACTTTGAAAAGAAAAGTTAAATGTTTTTCAAAATTCAAAGAATTTAAAGTTCTTGCAACGAACCAAACTAAAAAGAAGATCAAGAATCTAAGGAACAATAATGCAAACAAATTTATGTCAAAAGGTTTTCAAATTTTTTTGATGATGCACATAATTCATCACCAAATGTTTACAGTGTACATGTTGTAGCAAAATGGAGTTGCAAAATGATTGAACCATATAATTATGGAGCCAGAACAATGCATGTTTTAACATTGCAATTTAGGACCAAGATATTGGGTAAAAGTTGTAACAACTATCACATACCTAAAAGGAAGATTTCCCCACAAAACAAATGAAAGAACAACATGTGAAGAGATTTGGAATGAGAAAAAATCTTCAATAAACCACTTGTGAATATTTGGTTGTGACACTTATGCTCACAAACCAAGTCAAATGAGAACAAAGGTGGATCCAAAGAGCATAAAATGCATCTTCATTTGGTACCACCAAAATGCAAAGGCATATAAATTAATAGATTTGGAAACATCAAAACTAATCATCAGTCATGATGTTTTCAATGAAGGAGCAAGAATCATTTCACAAGGAGAAAATTAATTGGAAAGGAAATCTAAACAAACAATTTTTAATGAAGAATATGAATTTAATTTTGATAAGGATGCTACATTTGAAAATATTCCAATTCCAAAAATGACTAACAAACAAGTAATCAACCCGTCTAATCAATTTTTTGTGAACCTACTAATTTTAATTTTTGCAATATCACCTATGAAGGTTGGTGCAACTCCCAAAGTACTAGAAAGGATATCATCTAGAATAATAGGGGGGACCTTCATGACTACTTGATTATGCATGCATTGTTGTTATGGATGAACCATTGATATGGCAAAAAACTTTCAAAAGAGGAGATGTGAATAAGTGGAAAGAAGCTTCAAACAAATAATATTGTGCACTTATGAAAAATGGAACCTAGGATCTCATTCAACTACCATAAAGAAAGAAGGTAGTAAGGAGCAAATGGGTTTTACTTATAAATAGGAAAACGAATGGAGAATTAACAAATATCATGCAAGATTAGTTACACATGGATTTTTCAAACCAAAGGACTAGATTTTCATAAAACCTTTGCCCTTATTGTAAAGTTCATTTCCATTAAGGTGCTACTAACATTAGCAACCACATTGGACCTTGAGATACACCAAATGGACATTAAAAGCACGTTCTTAAACAAAAGTTGGAAAAGGACATTTACATGATGCAATCAATAGGGTATGAAAACAATGAATGTAAAGGGCTTGTTTGTAAACTAAAGAAAGCCATATATGGCTTGAAGCAAGTTCAAAGAGTTTGGAATGAGAGAATAGATTTTTTCCTCTTGAGTTTTGGGTTTGAAAGGTGTCACATTAATCTTAGCATCTATTGTTTTGATAGCCAAGAATCATCAAATGTGTTTTTAGCATTGTATGTATATTATTTGCTCCTTTTTAGCAAAGATCCTTTGCCATTAGAAGAATTAAATAATATATTTCTCAAGAGTTTGAAATGAAAGATTTAGGAAAATTTACTTTTTTTTCTTGGAATCTAAATATTGATAAATCAGCAACATAAAATGATTAGGTTTGGACAACCTAAGTACATAGAAAAAAGCTTGAAACACTTTAGCATGGAAAACTATAAAAATGTGTCTACACCTTTCGATATCGATGTAAGTTACAGATTTCAACCACATCGAGGATCTTAAAATAAATTGTTAAAATGAAAGGCATACCATAAAAGGAATTAGATGTGGGTAATCTAATGTACGCAACGGTTGCAACTCGACCAAATTTTTTTAATGTAATAAGCATAATTAGTTGATTTATGTATGACCTTTCCATTGAATAGTGGGTAGCTACTAAGAGAATTTCCAAATACTTACAAGGCACAAACATATGTGGCTACGATACTCAGGACATGGATCAACAATGGTGGTTCTTAAAACATATTCAAAATTAGATTGGGGTGAAGATTTAGATTCTAAGAGGTCCATGAAAAGGTTTTCCTTTTTGTTGAAAAATGGAACCATGAGTTGGGCAAGTAAAAAACAACCAATTGTGGCACTTTCATCAATAGAGGTAAAATACATGGCAACCTCATTTGCTACTAGAAAAATATTGTGGCTAAAAATGTTGTTGCAAGAATTAGGTTTCCCACAAAAGGATACCACAATTATTTTTAACGATAGCTAAGGGAATCTTGTGTTATTAAAAAACTTGGTCCACCACAAAAGAACCAAGCACATCGACATACACCACCATTATGTCAAAGATAAAATGACAACAAAGGAAATGTTTTTTTAGTATTGTCTTACATCTAACATGGAAGTTGATGTTTTAATGAAACCATTCTTTGCATTGAAACATTTGAAACGCATACAACTCTTAGGGTTGAACATTTGACAACTTAACCAAATGGTAGTGTAAGTTGGAATTGGTCAAATTGTTTAATTGATAATCATATTTTTTTAAATAACAAAATTTGGTAGCAAAACAAGTTTTCATCATCATTTAAATAGTAGTTTTGGTAGTTTTGCCATAGATGCATATGCAACAAATTAATTTCTTACATCGTCATTAAGCACATTAGTTGGATATGCAAGTGCACCCCAATTCTTTCCAAGTTGAATTTCTTTACATGATAGTAGTTTTCACCTTATAGCTCCTTTATTTAGTTCACCTAACTATCACCCCCAATTAGTATATTTGGCCTTCTCGTTTTTATTTCATGCACCTTCAAGTTTCAAGATCATTAATCTACAATTTTTCAAGCTTTTAAACTTTCCATAATATGTTCTTTTTCTTGCTTATTTTATTGTCTACTTATAGTCCTTAGTATTATTCCATACTATGGATCAAAACTTTGAAGTTTTGAAGAAAGATGACATAAAAATGACACATAAATTTTAATGTAATACCACAAGTAATTTTTTTTAATCAATATTTATGTTTGCAAATGTGTGTTTTTTTGGAAATGTCAAGTGTTTTGGAGTTACACCTTAAAGCTAATGCCCTCAAGACCATCGCCCCACCACCCTCAAGTGTGGTGTAACTTGCAAGTTGCAATGATCATTATTTTATGTTCTAGATTTATCCAAAGTCTATGGCTTCAAGCCTTTTAATTATGTAATGGTGTAATTATGTTATTTAAACAATTATTGGGTATATTTCACAATTATTATTATTAGTCTTAATTATCTCACTCCATTCATGGATATGAAAAGCACATTAACCTATTTTTCATAACTTTCTTACTCCTTTTTTGGCTACTTACATGGATATTAAATAAATGAAAGAACATTAACAATTTTTTAATTATTTTATTTAATCTAATGCAACTATTGTGACAATTTGAAATATCAAAGTTTAAGTTTTTTAATTTATGAAAAATAATTAAGATGATTCACAATAACATATATAATTTATTTTTAATTGTTTCATTTGATCTAATGCACTTGTTGTACATAGAAGCAGACAATAAAGGCATTGGGCAAATAAAGGGCACAAAAGGTAGGGACACGGGTTAAATATACAATGCTAAAAATATATTATATTTCAATTTGAATATCTTTTAAAATAAATTTTTCATTTTTCATTTTCTGACTTTGATAAATCATAAAATATAAATAATATTTGGATATTTTAAAGAAAGTATGAGTTATATTTAATTATGTAATTTTTGAATTGACATTACATAACCTCATATTATTCTAGAACCTTTTTCCCTAGCCACATGGTTCTATTATTTATTGGGAATTCCTTGTATTTGGAGAGTATTCTTTTGTATTTAATTATAGATGGCATAAATTTTAATGTATATAGATATTTAGTTTATGAACATGATAAAATTTGAAATTTTGTGAACACATAGAATTATTTATAATTGAAAACAACCTATCCTTAATAGGTTGATAAATTCAATTGATATACACACCCAACATAAGTCGATCCATGTTGAAATTTTGTGGTTTTGGGAAGGACTTATGTTGCATACCTTTATCAACCCAATTGTAATAATGATCACAAAATGTCAAACCAAAGTAGGGAGGTGATATGCCTTAGGAAGGAGTCAAACAAAGAGGGCTTAACCCACCATATCAACAATAGGGGTGTGACTTCTTTATTCTTGGCAACTTTTTATAAAGAAAATTGCTAAAAATAAAAGATTTTTGATGCTTTCAATGAATAGAATTGGAAGGGAAAAATATGTCAAAATTGTTTCATTGTTAAAGAAGGTAGCCAAAAACATCAAAAGCATGTTTCAATTTTTTTATTTCCATATTTCTAAATCTTCCTGTGGATGGTCATCACTTTGGCTCAACCATTTTTTGTGAAATTTTATGCACTGTAGCAAAAAAATTGAAAAATTTTCCACAAAATTCAATGATTAAAAATAATAAAATTTCCCTAGATTTAAAAAAATCAAATAAATATTTTGTAATATATATCAAGAAGTTGATCATAGGGTTTTTTTTTTTTTCAAATTTGGGTGAATATTATATTTTTTCAATATCCATTAGTTTTAGTTATTCAATTTATCAATATTCATTATTTTTGGTTCGTTTTCCATTTAATATATCATATAAAGATATAATGTTTAATTTTAATATTAAAGATATCCTACTTGATATAATATTTGTTAAATATCCAAGGCTTCCAAATAACCAAAATAAATAAATTCAATATAATTCAGGATGAAATTACAAGCACAAAATTTCATCTCTTTCAAATTCCCCTTGATATATATATATAGAGCCACATCAGATTCAATCAATTTTCTCAAACTAAAAGGTGAACTACAACTCGCCCTAGGATCATTGAGCTAGTATTTACTAATAAATATTAAATTATCCAATTATTTAACTATAAGTAACATTTCTTCAAATTTGTAAATATTCTAGGCAATGAAAATATCTTTTCAGTTTTTAAATAAAATCCCACTATGCCAAAAATATGGTGCTCAAGAAATGCAACAATTGAAAACAGAGACTTGTGTTTTTCCCACCATTCCAAAAGACATTTAATATCTTTTGCATGCACCTAATATTTCCTAAACATCTATAACTTTTTATTCATTAACTTTTTGGTTAATTCATTGGTCTAAATAAAATTTGAAAAATGTCAAGATTAAAATCTTCATCAATTTGCATACTTGCCATAGGTCTAAATTCTACCATAAGGTGTAAGATTTGGTGGCATCAAAAGCATTGGAAATAAGGACCATTTGTCATATTTTTTCCATAATGGAAACCCCTTATTTTTTACCAATAATAGATGAAACCAATTAGAGACTTTTAAATCTTGGGTTTAACATTAAAGATAACATATTATGGGTTTTATTTTATTGAAATTTTTGTAGAAATCAAAGAAATCCATCTAAAACCTCATTTATTTTTTCTAGTGTTAGATGTAAGCAATGATAATTCCAAAGCAACATAGATCCATCATCCATCAAATTATTCATATTAGTTTAAATTCTACATTCTTTTCTAAATTTCAATGTCACAGTAATTGTTGCATGCAATGCATAAGAAAAACCAATGGCCAACAATAGAAACACTTCTAATCATAAATAAAACATCAACAATGATTTGATGTATGTGTTAAGGTAATGGTGAAGGGAACATGGCTAGTAATCTTCAATACTATTTGTTGAATATAATAAATGACAATGGCCGCTTTAAATTGCAATGCCTCTTGGAACTATATATATAAACACATCAAAAATCAATAAAATAATCTAGAAACTTCAAAAAAACAAACGAAAAACACAATGTCGAAAAACAACAGGGACTTATTTTCATTAAAATGTTCAATTTTCTTCACCTCAAACCAACTTCAATGCAAACCTTATTCCATTCTTGCTAACCTTTGTTAGATTTTTTTGGGCCAAGTGATACATTTTCATGAATATGCTTAAATATATATTATAAAAACATATTTGAAACCCTTATAAACTTTTTCATTATTGATAACATATTGACAATATTTGGAAAAAACATGCTCGAAATAAGTCCCTTGAAAGCTCTCCTTCAAATCTAAAGCTTCACATTTCATAATAGACTTTAATGCAGTTGTCAATGTGTTCAAATTTGAACCCTCATTCTTAACATACATTATTACCTTATTTTTAAAGCCATATATATTCAAAAGACCAATCTAGTTTCTTGCCAATGCCTATCATGTGGTGTCAACAATTTCAAATAGACCAAGAGTTACATGCTTTGGCTTCCAATTAGATCCCCAAAAAATTACAACCATATCAAACACATAATGTGCACCCTTGAACATCTAGAGATCAAAATTGGCAGTAACACAATAACATTTAGAGATCAAAATTGGCAGTAGCACAATAACATTCTTCTATTTGAGGCAAAACCTATGTTTGCTTAGTTTTTTTTTGTACGTAATGTAAAAAATTGTGTGACAAAAAAATTCTAGAAGAAAATTAAACATGAGAACACAAATGTAATACCAAATATTTTAGCCATACATTTTCCACAAACTAATAAAGGCAAGTGGTTTTTCACTATCAAAAGTGCAAGGTCCTTCACAAACATTTTTTGCTCCACATCATCATTTTTGAAAAGATCCTTTGATGCAAAAAAATCAAAAATGGAAGAACCAAAAACATGTGTGTTTTTTTCAGCAAATTGTCTTTCCAAATTTCCTTTTATTAAACTATTAACCTCCTCTTTAATTTTTTTGAAATTACAAAATGGTTTACATCAACATGTTTTTTTCAAACATGCTATTCCCTTTGTTTTATAATATTTTATCAGACCTTTTGTTCAATTTTTTTTTTTTTTTTTTGTATTTAGAGAAAGCACAAGTTTGGAATAACACAATATATAACACATGATCTGAAAGGTTTCAAATGAGACTTTTTCATTGTCATTAACACAATATAAAGCTAATATAGAACATTCATATTATGTGGCTGCAAATTTTTTCTTTGAATATGTTATATTTATTTAGTTTTTTCTCAATTTTATTTGCAGATTTTTCATTTACTATTGGGATAAGTAATATTTACTTAGATTCTTACATTTAGGAAATGAAATGAGCAAGGAGAAAAATGAGAAGACAAAAAAAACTCAAAAAATGCAAAAATAAAATAGGGCTTAGTTGGAGCTTGGACCCCTTTACAACCCCTTGGATTTAAGGTTGGAGGTGGCAACCACCTCCAAAACACCATTTGCCCTTTTCCCCCCCCCTTCAAATTGAAGCCCTAGCCTTCCAAAACCCTATTTTCATTTTTTTTTCCCCTTCAAATTGATGCCCTAATTCCTAGCCTTGTTGTGAGTTTTGATATCCAAATTTGGGCAAAAAATTGATGTATTGCCTGAATTTTACAACTTTATTTTTAAAAGTCCATTCAAAAATATTAACTAACTAAATCTCATACTTTTAAGATGGGGGGGGTGAAGATATCATTTCAGATATCCCTTTTTCATTATATGCAGAAATTTTTTAAGGTGATATCTGAGTTGGATATTTAAATTTTTTTGAATATTCATGCAACATTAGTCTTTTTGTCATCCATTTCTAACAAATTAATGGTGGGCCAAAAATGGCAAAATGGAGAAGTAGTAGTGCAAACTTTGATGGCTGATGGCCCCCACAAAAGCAAAAAAAATGAATCCCATCCATATATATGTTTGGAAATGCTTTCAAAACTACACACCACTCTCTTTCTCTTCCATTGTGCATTTTAAAGAAAGAAAAACACTCTAGCTATTTGACAAATAAGACACAACCACTTGTAAAATCTTCCACAACACTCACAAGATTCCACAAATTGGGTGCAACCATTTGTCATATATTAAGCGACATGCAAAGGCTCATTGGGTAGGTATGTAGTTCCTCTAGTTTTTAGGTTTAAGTTTTGTAGAAGGGGTCGGGACAAACAAATGTGCGGTTATCTCTTTTTCAAAGAAAGAATGGAACAACGGGTAAGAGACAGGTATATAGACACTTGACACATGATTCTCAAAAGTTCAAAGAACCAAATTTGCCCCCATAATTGTGGTTCTCAAACAGACCAAATAACTCGTCAAAGAACCTACCTTGAACCATTTGTTCTTTGCTAATACTTTCCAAAAACCCATCACTTCTTTGAAAATTTTCAAAAGCCTGAAACAAGAGGTTCGAACATCCCCAGCAAAAAAAATTCTCACATTCAAGTTTAGTTTAGGTTTAGTTTTTTCCCAACTCCACCCATAAAACTGAAACTAGGACTCCAAGTAGGTGGGAGACTACTATATCAAATCACCTGGACCAATCGTTATGATTGGCCAATCAGAAACAAGGAGCACCAGTCATATCATATTTATTACACTCTTCTCTGGTCGGGTGTTAGGCTTTGCCATGCCTTTTTACAAACTCTGCAAAAATGCTGGGCCAAAACCAGTTTGCTGAGCCAAACTGGCATGTTTTGACTTTCCTTTTATCCAGTTTTAATTTGTAGAGTCACATACTGAGCACCAGTGGAGTTGCTTGCTATATATAAAACCAGAAAACACTAATTTACAATTTACAATTCCTGGAATTTGCACATCAAGCAAGTCATGACATAATATCTCAAATAGTAGAAGATTAAAAATTTGATTTCCCTTTTTTTTTTCTGTCTGGAGTTCAGTCCAGCTGCCCACTTGTTAATGCAATGAGAGCACAAGAAAGGAAGAAGCAAGGTTATCATTTGAGTGGAAATCACACTTTGGGTTGGGCAACACAAGAGAGAACGGAGGGTTAACTTGTTAATGCAATGAGAACACAAGAAAGGAAGAAGCAAGGTTATCATTTGAGTGGAAATCACACTTTGGGTTGGGCAACACAAGAGAGAACGGAGGGTTAATCAATTGAGTGAACGTCACACAGAAGTTGAATCCATAGAGTGAAAGTCACAATGAAGGTGAAGGCTAATCCAATTGAGTAAAAATCACACTTGATTTGGGCAACACTCTGGAAATCATGTTGTGTGGTCAAATGCTTTATCTCCTCCTCATCCACAAGAAGAAGATAGACACAACAACTACTCCAATGGTGTTCATTGGCTCGGCTCTGTCTGCAAGGGAGAGAGACTATGGAACAATGTACCTTCTTCCATTTGAGGAATGTTCACCACCTGTGAATTATGAGTTCATCTTTTTTGAAAGTTCATGGAACATTTCTTACATTAACTAGTTAGTGTTCCTGGTTTAAACTTTGAATTTGCCATAGATGCTAGCTAGCTTCATGCATAGGTTCATAGTTCCTACAAAGCCTGGCTATTGCATTTATTCTAAAGCTTTAGTAGCAATTACCTACTGGATGGAAGAGCCTACTTGTTTAATAAGTTTGAGAATTATGAAGCATTAGAGCTGTAGCATCAAAAGAACCTTTTGTGAACTTTGAACTGTGCCTTATTAGAGCTTCCCATAAGTTATAATAGTTCAAATTATGCTTTGTGAATGTGTGATTGCAGTAGCTTTCAATTTAAAGATTAATCTAAACCCTAGTTTCAAAATAATTTAGATCTAAACCCTAGTTTGAGATTATAGTCCAACCCATTTCAAGTCCAGTCCATTGCATGGTCTATTTTGAGCACATATATGGCCTTGGTTTTTAGGATTCTTCCTTTGTCCATATTAAAGGTCCTCTTTTGATGACTTGAGTTGCTACACCCACCATTCACATGACATTACATGATACCATTATCAATTTTTTAAATTAAAAATTCATAATTAATTAATTTATTAAAAACATTCTTCAACTTGGGTTTTGTTTTAAATTCTCTTTTTTTTAAAAAAAATGTTTGTAAAAAAAATGAAAAGTCTCATTTACTCAATATGTTTATTCAGACAATTTTGGGGGCTTGACTAGGCAAAGGTTTGATGGAACCTACCCATTTTTTCCTTCTTTGTTTTTATCACAATAAAGTTTGGGCAAGTTTATATTAAAAAGTAGAGCTGAAAAGAAATGTAGATATTGAAGAACTCATGACTTGCATGTAAATTGGTCCCCGAAAAGAAAACTAAAGAAAAATTTCCAAAATTCATCCTTTTTGCTCACAATTTGATGAAAAAAATGGTGGTGAAGAAGAACCCATTTCTTCATTCACCCATTAGTTGGCCCAAAAAAAGAAACCTAAAAGAAATCCCAAAGCCCATTCTTTTGGCTCCCAAGCTTGATGAAAAGTGTCAGGTGTAAGTTCATCATAAAATTTGTCAACCCTTTTCTTCTGCAAGCGATAAGATCAACACACAACATAGGGTGAGGTTACACAACACCTATAAACGATAATAGACTTATCCATAAAGTCACCCTCTCTTTCACCCCCTATCCCCCTCTTTCAGTGTGTACACCAGGGTTCAATGGGGGTATGAAACTCAGTTTAGCCCCAAATTATGCATTCGTTTATTGGTGTAGCTTTGCACCATGGAGTTGATGTGTGATTGATGACAAATTTGTGCTTGTTTGATTGGAGTGATTTGTGATTGATGAAGAGAAAAAAAAAAACAAGTTTTTTTGCTTCATAAAGAAAGAAGAAAGAAGCAAAACAAAATTAGTTCTAGAAGAGAGTGAAAAGAGTTAGTTACCTAGTAGATAGGGAGTGTGCAAAAAGCTGTGTTGCAATTTGGAAACAGTAAACCTAAACCCTAAACCCTAGAGCCTTCCATGTAGGTGATGATGGTTGTCTGAGCACACGCAATTTGGTGAATTTGACCCCCTCCAAGTTTGTGACACGAGTCACATGAATGAATTTTGGGGGTCCAATTTGTGGAGAAGTTCTTTTGTTTTGATTTAATGTTTTGTGTTTTCATCATATGAGTCACATGAATTTCTTCTTCTGTTTTAAAATTCCAATATTAGTTTTGTGCTTGGAATCTGCGCGACGAGCTTGCGCGACAATCTGTACGCACTCTGGAGGAGGAGAAGGACGACGACGACAACGAGACAAGTGATGGAATTGGGGTGGTATTCTTCCGTTGCCACATATGGAATTGGCATCAGGTCTGCTGCTGCAGTAACCCGCTCAACTCCCATGGGTATCAGCAGCGGCAGACGAGAAAGGCGAGGAGACAATAACGAGACTCGTAGTAGTACCTCAATCAAGTCAAGATCACAGGTACAAGGGGTATGATGATGGGTGGCTTTTGCATTGTGTGAAAAGTTCCCTATCAAGGGGAAGAGAGAGATTGGGTCATGAGACCAGCAGCAGCAGCAGCAGTAGAAACAGAAGTTGTACAGGGTTTTCCCATAATACATAGCAAATTTTATTTATTTATTATGGGTATGATGATGAACAACTTCACAAGTAGCTCACAGAGACAGAGACAGAGGCAGGTTCTTGTTTTAGGTCTAGGGTTAGGGTATGATTGAATTTTTGTCCAAACAAATCAGATAAGTCTGTTTGATAAAGGAGTTTTTCCAATTTGGCAGGTGATGATGGGGAAGAAATCACAAGAGTACGACAGCAAAGTAGAGAAGAGCGTGGCAGACAAACTTGGAGACTGGTCCAAAGGATGGCCAGGTGGCGAGACAGCTCTCAATGGATGGGTAAAGTTCATCAAGTGTCTATTTGTTTCTTGAACCAATGGAAATCTTCTTCTGGTTGTTTTATGTCTGTATGTTCTTCAGGCATTTTAGGGTTTGGCAGTCTTTTTTTTTTTTTTTTTGGGTTCTCAAGGTTTTATGGAATGATTTACCAATCAATGATCAGCTCACAGAGTTGTCAGACATCGAGCATATTTGCTCCATGTTTAGTATAATGCAGACAGAGAATCACATTTGCATTTGGTTTTTTTTCAGGTTGAAATGCTGGAGCTAAAACCCAGTGTTGCCCGTGACTTTGCTCAAAGGTACACAATTGTAGCAGCAGGCTTTTGGGTCACCATCTCCACTTTTCAAGAGGTTTCCTTGTTTTGTTTAGTGTGTGGGATTTGTTTGTCTCCTGCATTGTTTGACAAGCTTTTTAGTTTTATGTCCAATCCCTCCCATGTTTGTGAATTGGAATTCTTTGATGATGATGAGATTGTACAGAAGATGACTGACACCCTTCCTTGTCTTGGACATGGCTGCTGTTTTGAGCATTTTGTAGTTATGATCCAGTCAAGCTGGCTGAACTGATGGCAGAACAACCTGGCCAAGTCCGTGCACGTGCTTTCTCAATCATCAAAAGTCTTGGACTTTTTGCTATGAATGTCCTACTTGACAAACAGGTACATGGAGCTGTAGAGACCATCATCCATCAGTAGCACAACTCAAAGCTGCTGTAGGTGTGACATGATCAGGAGGAGGTCTGGGTTGATCATCACACAGTGATCAGAACATGCCACCGTGGAATCATTAGATACATGAAGGAACTCTGATAGTGACAACATGAAAGTGGAGGCCGAGCATAACTCGTCCGTGATGGGCTCCCACAATTTCAGAGCTTTTGTTTTCAAAAAGGAGAGATGGATTCCTGTGTACATCTAGACATTCAAGATAGTGCTGGGCAGTCCTGCTCCCTGCTCTGAATCCTCACACTACTGGTGGGAATGATCTTCTTTCTCTTTTAGGGAAGATTAGGATAGCTTTTAATCCATTGCTTGGTTGAGGTGACAGATAAAAAGAGCAGACAGGCAGCAAAGGAAGCAGCGTGCAAGAGAACTTCGCAACATTCTCTGTCAGCTCGGCCCCTCCTTCATAAAGGTTCAAACTCAACCCTAGTAGCAGCTATCTATGGGTGCTTGTCAAGACTAACACGTGAATGACACATGCCCAGTCTTACTATGAGTCCAGGGTGGGAAGGCAAACATATTGATAGACAAGTTAGCGTCTGATATTGGAGGGAATTTTCCTTGCCAATTGCTAATTCCTGTGTGGTCAATGAGCAGGTGGGGCAGTCGCTATCAGTAAGACCTGATATTTGTCCACAAGAGTACTTGGATGAGTTTGCTGAGCTCCAGGTGAGCACTTCCTCATCCTCTTGTACACAATGACTTGGAACAACTGTGTTCAAGAGCATTGACTAGAGCATTTACTGCGACTGATTCATACCATTTGCACCTTGTGTTCAACAGCAATTATCCATGACACACGCACTTGCTTCATGCATGTGTGTAGGACAACATTCCCTCCTTTGCAACCCCAATTGCGCTTGCCCTTATCAAGGAGGAGTTAGGTGTTTCAGTAAGTTTCTGTTTCCCTGCTGATTGGGATTCAACAAATTGTACTGCAGATCTTAGTTCCCAGAAGTTCCCTTCGGCTTGTTTGATTTTCTTTATCTGGACTTTCCTTGTGCCTGCTCAAATCTTCCTTTGAAGTTTCCCCACAGGCCATTATCTATTGCATTTTATGTGCTTATCACTCTCATAGAGGATGATGTGACATAGAGCATTTCCTAACACTTCCCCATGTTTTGGAACCAGATTGAGGATGTCTTTACTGAGCTCTCTGTGGGGCCTGTGGCTGCTGCAAGTTTGGGTCAGGTATGCACCAACCATGAAGATAGATTTGTTTTTCTTTTCGCAAGTTGATGGGCATCCTGATACAAGTCACCATTGAATCTTCTCACTATTACAATGAGAAAGCTCAGGGTTCATTCTGCAAGTTAGATTTCAGTTTGTTGTTAGAGAACAATCATGGCATCAGTAAGTTTCTGGAAACTGCTGGAAGCAGTAAAAATCAGATGATAAGAGATTCAGAAAAAAACTAAATTGATATATTTGGTTCTGCAGGTGTACAAAGCTCGCTTACGGTCCACTGGTGAGCTTGTTGCTGTTAAGGTGAGGTTTTCAATATCATCAGCAGATGTGGGTTGCATTTCTTCATTTTGTACAGGATCTGACCAAATTTTGCAAATGCAAAAAATGATCAGGCTGTATGAAGGTGTGAATGTGTGCTGAACATGGAATTGAAGCTGCAGGTGTTAGTTTTCTCATGCAGCTCTTCTCATTCTCTAGTCACAAATGTTGTGTTGGTTTAACATATTGTGCAGTTGGATGGTCAGATTCTCCATCCTAGCAACAATGTGTGTTTGATTGTGTGTTGGACATGCAATTTCATCATGATGTATGTTATCTGTTCCTGGGTTTTATCAGGTTCAGAGACCTGGTATTGGTGACAACATTGCCTTGGATATGTTTATAGGTACAGCTCCATCTTCATCTTCATATGTCATTGTCTTATGTCCTCCTAATATTTTCCTGTTGACGAATCTTCAGAAAGTTTGCTGAGAAGTTTGCCAAGGTTTCTCTTTTGTGGAATTTAGGCCCTGGGATGCTCACTTTGTGAAGTTGTAAATGATGATTGCAGTCCGCAAAGCAGCAGCATGGGCAGATGCACATCTGGATGTTTCAAAGGCCACATCATTAGTGGCCATCGTGGATGAATTTGCCAGCCGCCTTTTTGCTGAACTTGACTATGTGAAGGTAATATTGCTGCTATTCTTGTTGAGGAAGCCAAAAGCAACAATTTAGCAGTGGCTTACACTAGTGTTGCTGGTAACTGGAGATGAATGGCCAGTTTCTTCATATGTAAATGTATCATTGACTATATGGCCTTGAATGAGCTGGTTTGGGGATTTAGCAAGGAACTTCAGACATGCATATAGCTGCATTGTGCACCTTGTTTGATCTTTCTTACTCAGAATAGAGTCCATGATGTTCCAGGTTAATTGATATTGAATGATGTGGATATTTGCGTGAGCGCAGGAAGGTCAGAATGCAGAGCGTTTTGGATTGCTATATGGCTCCCTCCCCCACATCCGCATCCCCAAAGTCTACTGGGAATATACGTAAACTGCCAATCACCATGCACTCTAGTATGCTTTGGCATTTCATGAAGCTTCATCTGTCATTGCTATGAGCTCACACTTGAATGCTTGAATTGCACAATGTTTGTGCTGCACTGCAATGATACCAATCAGGATAGATTCAAGCCTTAATAGAAGATGATGATGATAATGTATCATCTGTGTGCAGCACACGAAGGGTGCTTACAATGGAATGGATAGAAGGAGTAAAACTTACAGATGAACGCGGGCTTCACAGTTATGGTTTGAAAGCTGTGGATTTTGTAGACCTTGGAGTAGACTGCACAATGCGCCAGCTCCTAGAGCATGGTTAGTTGAGTTGGCTCCAACTCTGTACATTACTGTACCTGTTATATTGTTCTCCAAGCTCTTGTTTAGTCCCTTATTCTTTATGTGTGCTGCATTGGGTTTTCCTGTAAATACTGTGGCAATGTCTACAGGGTACTTCCATGCGGATCCACACCCAGGCAACCTTCTTGCAACTCGAGCAGGTGACCTTGTCTACCTCGACTTTGGAATGATGAGTGAAGCTCCACTTTCTGCAAGGTTTTCTCCAACTCTAGTCCTTTGCTGTTTTTTTACCTTTTTTTTTTACTTGAACAGAGGATAGATGCTTTTGTGTAGTACATGAGGGGGAAGTGCTCAGATTGATGACAGAAATGTTGCCAGACAATTACATGCAAATCTTTTAGCATTGTCATAAGGAACTTCTGAACCTGACAGATATGGAATCATGGCTCATGTTGTGCACTTGGTGAATCGAGAGTATGGTGCAATGGCCCGTGACTACTACACGCTGGGTTTCCTTCAACCGGTATCATGTGCACTGTCAGAAGTCTTTTAACTTGGAACTTAGTGGCATTTGTGATTTTCAAGCTCTTTTCCAGAGTATGCAAAAGCTGAGAACTTCCAGAATTTTTCTTATTGAGAACTTAGTTCTTCCAAGCCATTCCAAGCCAGTTTTAAGTGTCAGATGAGCCTTTTGCCAAAGGTCCTTTCTTGTGTAAAACTGTGCAGTTTGTTTCTTCACCCAGTACATTGATACATTTTTTGACTGGCAAACAACAGGATATACACTTAAGACAATGACAATTGTGGGGTGGTGCACATTATGTGGGTGTGACAGACTGTGAATGTTGCACCACTTGTGCCTGTATTAGCAAATTTTTTTGATGACGTGCTGAATAAGTCTGTTTCTGAGCTCAATCTCAAGGTCAGTTTTGCCTCCACACTCCTCCATGGACTGACTGACTCTTTATGGTTTGACGGATCTAGCAGACATCACACAGAACACCTGTTATTATCACTGAGTCGGCTGTGTAAATTAGCACCTCAATTCTTTGTCTATTTCTAATGCTTTGAGTTGTTGTATGCAGTCAATTATAGATGGTTTGGGTGAAGTGCTGTACCGCTTCCCATTCCAGGTGCCTGCATACTATGCCTTAATTGCACGCTCACTCACAGTTTTGGAGGGCATTGCCATGCGATCAGATCCTAAATACAAGGTCTGTGTTTTCAACTCCTTTTAGAATTCTTATACCAATGTTTCATACCTCCGCTTTCCTGAATTGTAATGCTCCAGACAGAACACTGCACTCCATTTTGCACTATAATGCCAGGAATAGTCATAGAAGCAGTTTGGGTTTTAATCTGCATGTCTTCTCATGGCCAAATATATTGAATGACACAGTCTCCCAAGTAGTCAGGGGCAGAATTGTCTGTTGTATTTTCAGCCAGTGGTGTCTTTGTGATCATTTATTTGTCTGAATTTTTTAATGCCTGTGTTGTTGTGGAACAATTGTTGGAACATACTTTGTGCTTTAAACAGCACAGGTCTCCACAGTGGAAGTGACTGTCACGATAACATCTGTTGCTGCTGTTTGCCACAATTTTTGCTCCAACATTGTTGGCAAGTGATATGCATTACTGCTAGTTGGTAGGCTGATAGTTTTAGTTCTGGTCTGGAGAATTGCAGTTGATAGCAAGGGCATACCCATACATTGCAAAGCGTTTACTAACAGATGAAGCTGAAGAACTTCGCTCTGCTCTGGAGGAGTTTCTGATCAAAGATGGCTCATTCAGGTGATCCCATGTTTTCCCTAGTTCACTGCCTTCTGTAAAACACCACTCTTGGGAACAGAAATTTTAATTTTTTTGGTGTTGGGTGCCTGACCAGATGGACTCGATTAGAAGGTCTAGTTAAAGAAGGGCGCAAAGTGGGAGGCATTAAAGAAGAGCAGCTGTGGTCCTTTTTGCATTGGCTTGTCTCAGAACAGCAGGTGAGTCTCTAAGTTTGGATTTTGAGAGTTGGTGTATACTATTCATAGATTTGCAAGTGATTTTTTGATTGTTAAATGCCCATTTTCTGTAGTCATTATTTGCAACAAATGTCAAGTCTTTGGGCTACATCCAGGCATATGGGGTTCGTGGAGCTCTTGTCAACGATCTCGTTCCAATAATTGAAGCAGTTGGGTTGAGTGCAACACGAACAGTGGCTGCCTCCCTTCATGGGATTCTTCGTATGACACGAGAGGAAGCTGAAGCTTTCTTGGATCAAGCTCTCCCCATAAAGTCAGCTGAAAGAAGAGCTTTACAACGTGCCCTCTTATTACAAGATATAGGGGGAAATGCAGCTCTGTCTTCAGCCACTGAACCGGTGTTGGAAGAAGAGACACCTAGGAGAGGAGCAGCACCGTGGGATGCAGCTGCTGAGATGGTAACCTCAATTCAAGCAAGGATTGAAGGAGTGAGGCAGCAGGTTGATCAAACACAACTACAAATCAGTCGTACAATTCCTGAAATGCAACGCCTAATAGAATCACCTGGGCTTTCAGACATCTTGAATGATATTGGTAGGGGCTTGCTTACTCGAATGGGTGCCCGTGCTCTCAAGGTTCTATTGAGAGAGGACCAGGAAAAGGAGCCCTAACCTTTTGTTCCTGTCATAGATAGAGGTAGTTCACTTTCCACAATGACTTGTGATTACCCAATTCTTGCAAAGTAGAATTGCTTCTGAGAAACTTCACTGTCCAGTATTGTACCAATATGACTATAGAGAAAAAACATTGATTAAACATTGCAAGCAAAAATAGGATTGCCTGCAAGTAAAATTGATTGAACATTACAATCCAAAAAAATACAAAGAGCTGATGTGATGGTTCCAAGGTGGAACTATTCATTGCGAGCGCTCTGGATTGTCCTGCATGATCATTTTGTGCCTCTGGCCTGTGACGATGGGCTTGACAAGTTATTTCAGTGTGACTTTGGCATTCAATGTTAATATTGTGAAGGTGAACAAGTGCAACAAGTTGGAAGAAAGAGAGTCTGAAGAGCACCCCTTTAATAAATTTTTTTGAAGGGCAAAGGAAAAAATTAATTGCATATTAATTGCAAGAGACAAAAGAATGACACAAATAATAAGAAGAAAATGAGTTTTACAAATAAGAAAAATAGTTCAATAAACACGCACTTATAGGATTAAATGAAATCTAATTTCTAGCTACAACTATTTCCCAACATGACTAGCATTTACAAGATGATTTTCCAATAGTTTTATAATGATTCAGAATTGATTATTATTGAAAAAGGCTGTTAATTTATTAAAAACATAAATATATAATCTATGAACTGTTTATATCTTCAAAAGATTGCAATTACATTTTTATTAATGTGAAATTCACTAATTTTGTTCATGAAAATATTAGTTACACTAAAATCATATAATAGTGGTGTATTTGAAAAATAATTTAAAAAATAAAAAGTGATTAGGTTCAAAAGCTTATGGGTATGAAGATTTTTTTTCTTATGGAATATTTGTTAAACATATATATAATTATCACACAATAGCTTCATTATTTCTAAATATTAATGTTCATTATCTATGCACATAAACACCCAATGGACACATTTATTTGTAACCATGGAAGTGTTTTATAGGGGCATTTTGGATAAATTTGATTGATTTTAAAGGTTTAATTAATTAATAAAAAATTGTACATTATCATCATTTTCTTTTCCTTCTTAAGTGAATTGCAAATTTCATCTCAAATAAAACTAGGTAGCAATTTCATGTTCAATAGCTATACAAGTTGTGTGGAGATTGTTGTATGAGTTCCTTAGGTGATTATTTGACCCATTTGCATAAGTTTTAGAATTAGACATGTTCAACTACATCAACTACAACTATTGGAATTAAATGTCATTAAATTTGAGTTAAGTTTTGATCATGAGTTGGAAGATATTTGTTGGCCTTGCCTACCAAGGCAAGAAGGATATTGTGTTTAGATTCATTATAGAGTATAGTAGCTTAAGGGATTTTGGCCCCTAGATAATGAATAATAGGTCTATATATTTTTATATGAGGATTTTTCAAAGATGATATTTTGGCTTGTGTTGAAACTTGAGATTAGTTATTATAGAGTGTTATAATATCTTGAAGGATTTTGGGTTTCTTTTAGAGGATTTTTTTGAAGATTATATTTTTGCTATGGTGAAATATTTGAGTTTCCATAATCCTTCTTTTGCTCTAAAATACTTTTTAATATAAATGGCAAGGCCATGGTATGACACACCCCTTGTTATTGTTGTTGTGGTTGTACTATTTGATATTATAATTTTTATTGCATCATTTAATACCATTTCTTGAACCCAATGTCATGTCCACACTAGCTCCATTTCCTTGATGGGCACAACTTTAATTTTGCTAAGGAAAAGTAGGACAAATGCTTCCACAACCATCACTCATGTGGCAAAGAAGAGGAAGGATCTCCCACTTGAATGTACATAAGAACAATAAAAACACTTGTGAACAACAAGTTGGTGGATACATAAATGGCAATATATTTCGATTGTATTATATTAATAAATGTGATTAATAAGTTTTGTTTTATTATTATGTAGGATTATAAAATTTAGATGATTAAAAGTTACATATTATATAGGTGTTAATTTTTTGAAATTTTTAGTAAGAAATGAATTTTTAAATATTTTTGAAATTTGTGGTAAAAATTTATGTTTAATATTAATTTGAATTACCAGATTTTAAATTTTTTTGATTATATATAGGTAAAAATTAAAATTATACAAGCATATTTTTTTGCATAATTAACTACAGAAACCATTTGTTTTACATTATGGTTAAAGTAATTTTTCTTTAATAGATTAACTACATATTTGACTATATGTTTTATGAATCCAAATTAGTATCCATGTTTGAGTCCAAACAAGTCCATTTAACATAATCAATGAATGTTCACAAATTATAATTTATTTATTTATTTATTTAGCTCAGATTTCATCATAAATTTTCACCATTATAATTTTTTCTTACTTTAAAAATTCAAAATTATATTTAAGGATCTACAATATATGGGGATTCTTCTCTTTTAATGCAATTTTAAAGGTGTAATATTTTCATATTTTTGCAAGGAGATTTTGTCCTTGTATTCATCTTAATTTGTGCACCTTTCACAAGATTGGAGGACTTTAATCCTTTTAAAACCTTATGAAGAAATATAAAATATGACCCTTTAAACAAATTTAATTTTTCAACAAGTTGAGAATGTGAACAATTGCTATAAGCTCATCCAATTAAATTTCTTGATTTTTATCAACTAAAATTATTCATTTAAAAATTATGCCATTATTTAACATGTCATCATAATCCTTGTATACAAAAAACTTTAATTTTTTGTTAAAAAATTCTAATAGAATGCACCATTGTTAGTCCTCTAATATTATTGATTGCCTATGTCAAATTATTCCATTTTTATTTTAGAAAAATAGATACATTTGTTTGAAATTACATAATTTGTAGAAGCATTATATAATCTAGATGTGAATAGATGAATAGGTAACGTATGCATCTTGACCTTTTTTAAGGTTTAAGATCAAACATGTACATCCAAGTTATCATATTTTTCAAATTCATATATTATATGAAATATATGATAAAGGATAATATATTTTTTATCCACATCATATTTTTTTAAAAAATTAATTAACAAGTCTAACCACAAATTAATCTAATAATTGTCATTCACATTCAAAAAAAAACTTGTAAAAATTCTTTTAATTTTCTTTAATGCTACCTTATCAATCTTGATTCTCAATACAATTGCTTAATCTCCTCATAAACTTATAGGTTTTGTGGTGGCATCATTTTTTAATTGATTATCACTTGGGTGATTATGCTATTATTATCTTCATCCATTAATGAATCATTATCGAAGGTCGAAAAATTCATATTTAAAACAAAAGAAATTATGTATTAATTGTTAAAATAATGTATTTTTATGTTTCAAAACCCATTTTGTATAGGCACATTATAAGGTTCTAATAAGTTGGCATAAAGAAAACTTATAACACACAAGAAAAAATAAAAGCAATAGAGTTCATAAAGATTGTTAAAAATTAAAACCTCTTTGTACTACTTCTTTTTTTTATTACAAAAGTAAACATTATTTAAGTGTACATAAGAACATAAAAGGCATATAAAATAATAAACACAATCAACCAATACATGTAAATGTTTTTATATATGTATGAAGCAAGCCAGGTTTGTGGGCAAGTTTGGAGAATAGACATAAATGAAAAATTATTACATGAATTTCAACTATATGCAAAAATTTATGAAATAAGTTGTCTTGATCATATGACATTGTTTTATTCATAACATCATTATTAAACCACTATGAATGGATATAACAAAATTTGAAGATTATGCATTTGAAAATGATGAAGATTGATGGATTGTCCTTGGGTCACAATAATAAATTAAAATGACAATGTATAATGGTTTTGATAAGATACATGCAAATTTTCACATTATTGTGGGAGTGACATTGTAATTAAAAAATAATATTATTGCATATATGTTCTTATAATAATTAATGGTGTAAGTGTAATAAAATAAAAGACGTATATAAAATAAAAAATTTAATTCTTTTGTAAAGTATTTTTAAAATGATGATGTCAATTGGATAGGAGACACGTTCGAGTTTTGATATGAGTATTTTGGGAAAGGAGAGACATTTCTATAGTTCATATTGCTTCATAAATGTAATTTTATTTGTGACAAAAATATATTTGGATTTTTTTGGGTCAATCCCAAATGTAATATTTGTGGTATATGGTTATTGTGAAAGGCTCACATGATGAATTATCTATTTGTTGCATGACATTTGCATATTTATAACAACAATTGTTTAACATTTGTTAATTATTTTAATAATTGCATGATGTCATTGGGTAATGTTCTAATTAATGCTTTATTTGAGTCCTATCCAATTGTTGGAGAATCAAAAATATTTTAATTGTATTAATAATAATATGCTAGCAATTAATGAATTTGTTGGGTTTTCAAACTTCTAATCCAAGTTTCCTAAGTTTTAGTTGAAATGATACAATGTAATTGCATTATGTATATAATAAATCTTATTTTAAATGATGGATCTTTCACGATTGCTCTTTCATTCTAAAAACATTTCAAATTCTTCAAATCTTTTTTGGCTTATATTTTTTTAAGTCCTCATTTTTCAATATTCATCACCTTGTGACCACCATGTGTTAAGTCAAATTTATTTTTGGCTTATGTGATATACATGATATTCAAATTAACCTTTCTTGATGTGATTTTTATGACCACTACCAATAATGTTTTTCATTAAGCTTGTTGAAACTTATTTGAACTATCCAAATTGATTTAAATTTATTTTTAGAAAATTTTAAATCTGAAATTACATATAGCCCCGCTTCATACGTGCCCCTCATCAGCATCGAAAAACTTGGACCCAACTTGTTCTTTGAAATTTGCAATTTTTATAAGCCCAAACCCCAGCTTGTTCTTTCACAAAAAACCTTAAACCCTAACTGCCGCCCCCATAGTAGTGTACACGTGCATCATCTCCCATTGGACTTGTTCCAAAGTCTAAGAGAAAGATGCATTGTAAGAGAAGTGAATTTTAGAGGTGAAGATGCATTACAAGAGAAGTTCAAGGGATAGTGAATTTTTAAGTTTGAGAACTGTAATTTCCTTCTCCAAATCTGGTGTGGTTGTTTGTTGATGATTCTCGTAGCAAAAGTCCAGTTTGGAGGAAAGTATCATTCTTGAAAGCTAAGTTGTATTCAACAAGGTTACTAGGCCAGAGTGAAACTGATAGCCACCAGTGCACCGTCGTCCTTCATGTCAGGAGCTGTGCTCTTGATGCTAATCAGTTGTGTAGTGCATTCATGACATACTCAGTGACTGGAGCATAAGTCTTGTATGCAATGACAATTGTGTAATCAACAATTGAGCATATTGAATCTCCGTGAAACAGTGGTCAGTGAGTCCTAAAACCTTTTCTTTTTACTCTTCGCAAACTACAATTGGTTTAAGCTTGAACTTTGAGAATATGATGTTAGCTTGGTGCTAGTGGTATTACTCCTATATGGTTACACATCCTACACTTCTGCTGTATATGTATCTAGATTGTGAATGGTTTCACATGGTGGCTGGTGTACCAAAACGTTTGTCTTTGCATTTAAAAGATTAGTGTGGGCTGTGTGTTGTTGTGAACCTCTCCACAAAAATTCCAGATCAGAATTCCTGAGTACTCCGTTAGAGTGTCGAAGGGCTGAGGAATTCTACACAGTGCAGCATGCCACCAACTGCATGCAACCTCCAAGATTAACTAAGGCTACATACATACAGACAATCATGTGCCAAAAGCTTTTGCACCCACATTTTGTGATGAATCCTTGTCTCTTCTGTTGCATCTGAATAGAAGACTGCGTGGTTTGATATGATGTCTCCAGCCAGCTTCCTCCAACAATTTGCCTTTTGTCTTTCTAGGAACTGAAAAAACAAACTGAAAAACAAGGTAAAGATTGATCACCACTGAGTACAATGGCAGCCATCTACTAGCCTGATTTTGTGAGATCCAATACTAGCCTGAAGTCATCAAAAGCAAAGGATGAAATCGGTTGAAATAGCTTGCAGCATTGATCCAATCAAGTACATCTGCTGGCACCATCAGATCATGGGTTTTGAAAGTTGCAAGTCTAGCTTCTATGTGATGAGGAGGAGGAGGATGACATGGAGACAGAGCCATCACTCCCACAGAGATCCATGTATTTCTCTTTCCGTGTCAAATGGGTGCACTCAAAGCCCAGGGATCCTGCCAGTAGCTTTTGTACATTGTTGGCCACATCAATGGGGTCCATGCCACCAGCACAGGTCATCTCCTTTGGCAATACATCAAGAAACGTGATCTGCAGGCTCATTGAAATTCCAATGCAAATTTCTCCATCATCAATCATGTGTACTAGATGATGCAGAACTTTCATGATCGGATCCTCCAAAAGAAAATCAGAAACCCTAAACCCATATGCAAAAAACAGACAAGTCTGCAAGGATTTGCCTGGAAGCAAACCTACCTCATATACAGGCTTGGAATTCATGAAGAAAAACAATGGGTCCACCCACTTCCGTCCACGCGCAGAATTGGCATAAAACATGTCCATCCGAGTGTTTATGGCCACCGGCACAATGTGCTCGGATAGCTCAGCAAACAAAGCGCTGAAGCGCAAAAGGAAAGGCTCCCGACAGGTGGTACCTTCGGGGCAAACGACCAACTCTCCTTCTTCCAATAAGGATTTCATCTTGGCTGCATCTCTCTGCCGGTTCCGTGTCAGTCGGACAGTCACGATCGGCGACAAGATCTCCGCCAAGCGACTGATGCTGTAGGTGGCAGCGGGCACCACGCGATTCAGTGCGATTGCCAGGAACAAAGGGTCAAGCACCGTGCGATGAGTGCACACAAAGAGAATACCCTTTCCGTCTTCCTTCACAGCAGCTGGCGGTGTCCCCTTGACGATCACAGACACACCCAAAACTCGGAAGATGGGTCGAAGTGTCTTTGTGGGTGCCAGAACACCGACGATCATGCGCACGAATGACAGTACGAATCCGATGGGAAGCCACAGGAGTGTGAAGAGCGCCACCAGCGGCGTCGGTCTTTGCACCAAACGACCGTCATGGAATATTACCGGCTTCAGAAGCTTGTTCTTCGACGCAGCCTTTGCATGCTTGTCTGGAGGAACAATGTAACCCTCCTGCAACACACCCACTGAACTTAGATCGAAGGCTTAAGGTTCTTGATCTCGCTTCTGCAGACCAGAAGCCATGGATTGCGAATGCAAGAAGCTCTTGAGCTTGTGGGATCCAAGCAGATCAAAGCCATACATTCTGAATGCAAGAAGCTCTTGAGCTTGTGGGTTACGAGCAGATCAGAATCCATACATTGTGAATGCAAGAAGGACAAAAGACGTGAGGAATTCAGACGGATCCTTAAGGGTTTTTTCTTGCTGTAGAGCTCACCTTACACAAGGACAAAAACGGATGGTCGCTGAGACGGTCACCGATACCGACGTCGGGCATCGTGGTGTCTCCGAACTCACACAGCAAGGCAGCTGCCTTCTTCTTCCCGAGCAGCACTCCAGGAGACATCAACAAGCCAGTGGCGATACCGCTTTTGGTAACATGCAGCTCAGTGCCCAACACCTTGTCAACTCCCAGAAAAGTCACGGCAAAGGGCTCCACCATGATGCGAGGAGTTGCAGTCAAGATGTATCGCTTGCCGAAGGAAGAAACCACACGCCATGTCTCAGAGTGCACATCTTCACTGTAGAATTTCGGTAGTACAGCTCTTGCTACCGACTGAATCTCTTTCTCCCGTAGACCCACGAAAGAAACGAAGATGAGGAGACGGATTCCTGCTTCCTCTGAGACACAATGGTACAAGAACCAGCAGTAAGGTGCTAGGAGCAGCAGCAAAGTGGCACGGATGATTCCGCCTCCTTCGAATGCAAGCAACATGAAATAAGGAAATGAGTTTCCCCTCATCAAGCTTCCGTCAAGATCCGTAACCACCGTCTGCGTGAACCGAGAATTCTCGCTACTGCAATTGGCGATCACGTCGTAGCGCTTGATCCATGCTTTCTCCTTCCGCCCCACCATCATGTCGTCGAACGAGGAAGAATACTTAAAACAACAACAACAACGATGACGACGAAGAATTACCTTGACGACAACCAAGACCTAAACCCTGAACCCTAATTCAAAAAAAAAAATCATTGCAACGGGAGGGGGGAAAAAAAAACTTAGAAAATCACTCACAAATCAAACAACAAGAACAACAAAATTTGGAGAATTCAACAACAAGTCGTGGCGATGTAAAAGCTTGGAAGTACTCGCAAATCCAACAAAAACAAAAAAGCTTGGAGGATCCAAAACCAAAGAAAAAAAACCCATATCGATTGCACGGACACATAATTGTGTGTATATAAAGCAAACCATTGAAGCTTGGAAACATTTGAATTTTGTTCTGTCTTACTTGGTGGTAATAAACGGTCCAGTTTTTTTCTTTT
>Ga0209611_10001793_pt1 | contig 37283 bp, 36 predicted proteins | sample S1TSphgellanicum_3_FD_187693 | JGI IMG/M metagenome (GOLD analysis project Ga0209611, IMG submission 187693) | Host-associated microbial communities from peat moss isolated from Minnesota, USA - S1T2_Fc - Sphagnum magellanicum MG (SPAdes) (version 2) | ecosystem: Host-associated > Plants > Peat...
TCAACAGTAGTATGTATGATAGTGACTTAACTATCACAACTTCCCCACTGACTTCATCAGCTCCCTACAGTGGGTAAAGGCTGGTGACAAGCACCATCCTACAAACTGAGTTTCTGCTGCAATTCTGGAAGCAACGGGAAGACTCAGCCATACTACTGGCTAGCAACAGACCCCACAACAAAGACCAGACAAAGAAACAAAGAAAGACAGAAAGGGAAAGAAAACTAAAGGAAAGGAGAACAGGAAAAGACTATGAACACGTGGGCTTACAAGAAGCTCCCCACTTACAAGACCCAAAGCAAAATCATTTTGAAAATGTCAAAAGTGGAGATTCCAAAAAGTAATTTTTCTTTAATAAGCCACCCTCTAGTTCTCTCTAGAAGAATTTTTGAAGGGTAGCCATTTACCTTCAGAAAGACGATAACACTGACCATCTGAAAGACAAAAAAACTACTTACAACTACAAAGCCTCAAGAAACTGTAAAATTGACTATTGATAACCCCCTGCTTTGCAGTCATTGAGATATTGGAATGAACAAGGCATTCTAATCATTTCAATACCTGCATACTCTGGTTGAGAGCGTTTGTCAAAAATGTCACAGGATAAACCTTGAGGACTTTGTCTCACGGCTAGATCCAAGAAATTACAAGAGAAGCCTTCAGACGTACAATTCAACTCACAAGATGTTCTTGGGTATATGCCGCTACCAAAAGGGCCTTGGTTAAGATATATGAAATTCTCAAAGTCTGGAAAATCAGGAACAAAAAGATCATCCACAAAGCTACAAATCAGGGACAATCTATGAAGCACAACAGGGCATGTGTAACTCTTCAAGAGACGCTTAATGAAATCAAACTCATAGGTAAAGAGATAGAAATTTGCCAAATAGACCGCACAATTAGTACCCATGGGGATACCCATGTATTGTCTATAAACACCATCACCAAAACAAAGAAACAAATTGCCTACCAAAAAATCCAGCCAAGAGTTCAAATCTCAAGCCTCCACAACTTTAAAGCTATGAAGATTTTCAAGCAAATTGATCTCTGCACTTAACACTATTAATATTATGAGCCTTATTAAAAGAGTGCTTGACAGAAACAGGAGACAAGGGCCTTATTAAAAGAGAGATGAAATTTCAGGATATCAGATTGGGCAAGATTGGAGACCATATATGTACCAACAGGAGGATTAAGCTCAGAGAAAACAGAAGAAACATAGAACTTTTTACAAACAAACACAAAATTGTTACTACATTTATGCATGTAGGTAATAACCAAGGACAGTTGGAGACTCTTTAGGTGACCCAGATCTCCTAAAGGAACAGTTAAAAGAAGAATCAGAAGAGGTTTGAAACATGGAGGAAGCATGAGTCCTCTTCTGCACAAACAAAAGAACTTTGGCTTTCCACCCACCTAATATCCCTTGAACTCCGAGAAGCTCTTCTTGCTTGTTGACAAACTATTCAAGACCTTTATCAAAGGCTTCTTCAATAGATGACATAGACAAGAAACCTCTTCTGAACTTAGTGCCTCTAGAAAAAGGTTCAATTAGAGTGGACCTTGAGAGGATATTAAGGTTAGCAGAAATAACATGACCATGATGGGAATCAACAAAACCAAGGAATCAGAATCAGGGAAGCGATATTGGGATCTTCCAAACTTCCTATAGCTGTAAAACTCTTGACCAGAGAAGTTTTAACATATTTCCAAGCAACTAAGGGAGGGGACCAAAACTTTCTAACAATAGAAGACAATCTAGCACAGAAGGAAGGTTTTTAGATGGAAGAGACTTTCAAACCATCCATATGAGAAGAAACAAAGACAGAGATAATAAGATCTATGCCAAGGAAAGAGGCACTTGATGGGTAAGAACGAGGAACTTTTCTCTTAATAAAAATGCTCAGAATTGTAGACAGTTGTAAAGCATGGCCAACATCAATACTGAGAACAGAAGGTGAAAATTTGGACAGCATCAAAAGCATAAGAACCAAATTCTTGGTCTTATACTTGGGAGAGAAAAACGATAAAGACATAAGAGAAGAAAGGAAGACCGGTCTTCTTTTGTAATCTCTGTAGCCAAAAATTCTGTGCGGAGAAAGGTGTGGGATTTGGTTGCACAACGACAGAAGGTGAACCATTCTCTTCAAAAATTGGGAAAGTAGGAGGAAAACTTGCAGAAACATTAGGAAGAACATTGACAGGAACCCCAACATATAGCATTCTACTATCTGAAAATGGACAGAGGCTAGTTGAAGAATTAAGGTGTTTTTCCTTCTAAGTCTGTTAAGAGACTTCATGTTGAAGACAGAAAAATGAGTATTGGCATTTACCTATTTGACCGGGCCCCATTTTATGTTCCCATTTCCAAAGTTATGAAGTTTATTTAGGTTATACCGTGCCAAAAAAGAGAACCCATCAAACCAAACAGACTGAATAGCAGAATGGATATTAGCAAGCTCTCAATTTAACAGACAATTGCCAGCTCAAGCAAAGGTTCCCGATCTTGATAAGAACTCAAGAAGCCCCCTTTTCTGTGGGAGGGCTGCTCCCAAGCAGTAGGGAAGCCTAAAAAAGGCATTGCTTGTTATGACTCAAAGATCACAGTGCCGGCACTTGCAGAGATTTGCCTGCAACAAAGCCAACAAATGCCTTACGACAAACTGGGACTCTGCTCTTGACCTTAAAAGGGCCCCAAAGACAAAAAAACAAAACGAGAAGAAACAGAAACAGAAAAAGCACACAAACACAGCAGGAGAAAGAACTTTCTAATCACCTTAGACCTGTAAAACTTTAGAATGACTCTCCAAGGAGCTAAAGGCTTACTACTTTGAACCTACAAGAGGACCTTATAGGAAACCAAAGAATGTCATGAAGAATTGGAAGGACTTAAAACAAAAAGAAAAAGAAAAAACAGAAAACAGACAAGAACGCAGAAAAACAAGGGAGACAGAACCCTCCTAAACTCTTAAAGACATGTAAGACTTTAGAATGACTCTCCAAGGAGTTAAAGCCTCACTACTTTGAACCTGCAAGAGAACCTTACAGGTAAACAAAGCATGACACAGCAAGACACAGCAGCACTAAAGAGGACAGGAGGAGAAGAACTAGACACAAAGAGGAAAAACCTTATCTGGAAGGAACCATGACTAGAGAAAAAGATAACCTTGCTTCAGAAAATGCACCAACCTTACCAAGTAGCTGGAGGGGCCCAAAGCTCCCCAAAAGATAAACCTTGATGAATCCAACTGGTCACTACTTGGATGCAGAACGTCCGCTAAAGTGACTGGAAAAAATATCTTTCATAAGAAAAGAGAAATACCCATTCTCATGTTGAAGAAAAAACAGCAGGGTTAACACTTCTTCAGGAAGCCATAGAAAGAACCAAACAAGGAAAGACGGAACAAACAAAAAACACACACCAGTATGAACAAAAGTGCCAGTCTCACACCTGTTCAGGGACCATCAACAGTAGTATGTATGATAGTGACTTAACTACCACAACTTCCCCAATGACTTCATCAGCTCCCTACAGTGGGTAAAGGCTGGTAAGAAGCATCAACCTGCAAACTGAGTTTCTGCTGCAATTCTGGAAGCAACAGGAATACTCAGCCATACTACTGGCTAGCAACAGACCACAACAACAACGACAAGAACAAAACAAACCGACAGGAAGGGAAAGAAAAAGGAGAACAGGGAATGACAATAATAAAGAATGGGACATTCCAGATCTGACCAAAGAACCAGTAACAGGGAAAAAGAGGAGGCTCTGCCCAAAAGAAAGAGAATGGGCATAAAAAGGTGGGCTTAAAAAAGCTCCCCTGGTTGAAATGAGAAAGCTTTCAAGCAATCATTTTGAAGATCCCAAAGGCAGTTTCAGGGCCTTCCTTGATAGCTTCTTCTATAGACAGGTGAGAAACAAAAGCCCTTCGGTAATCTCTGTAACCCAAGAATTGTACAGGGTGAAAAGCATAGGTCAAAACTTGAGACTAGTTGCACATCATTTACAAGATGGAAAACCCTCTCCACCAGAAATAGGCAAACAAAGAGGAGGTTGGAAGGGAACAGAGAGGCAAAGATTTAAAGAAACAGGAACCCAAACTTATTTTTTCCATTCCAACAAAACGGAAACTAAAAGCCACAAAAAGAATGAGTTTGCAGTCATACAATGGCATGTTCTTTGTGATGCAAACTCCAAAAAAAAGTGAATTGAGACTCTCAAATAGCTGAAAGGAGAGACGTACAGTCAGAAGAAGTCTGAAGTCTGCTGTTTGCTTTTTAAGCAGGCTCCCAAGCTTGGAACGCATATTCTTCACACGGTGGCCTTCATCCACTGCAGCTCATTGCATCCACAAATACAGTGTGTCAAACGTCACATTGCTAACAGCATAATCAGACCACATCATGCGTCTGGAAGGCAGTGCATCTATTCCAGTGCACACAAACATGTGGCTTACAGATCTGGAATGACTACAGATGGGTGTGAAGCTTATGCAAGCACAGTTGGAAATACATGCAAGAAACACTTCTCTGAACTGTCTTGTAATACTCAAGATTTGTCTGGATTTGCACAGCATATTTCTTCTTGACCTCTTCTACAGGCTACATCACAGCTGTCTTTTCCTTCACAAAACTACAATGGGTGTTGGAAAAAGACCAGCCCTGCTTAGTGGACTCAAAGCTACACCTAACCCTGTGCTTTATGCAATAGACAAAGTATCCTTGTTATTCACAAAGCAACTTGACATGAGTCAAAAACTAACCTATGATGCAGGACCACTCAAATCTCTGCAGACAGGAATTGTCACGCATCGACAAGTCATAAGATGTAACCAAGACGTCAAACAATGGGGCTTCATCTGCTGTGTAAAACTCATATTCCCTAATCAATGCCCGTGCAGTCTGGTCACCTTCATATACCACTGCATTGAGGTCTGCACCCCACTGCTGTAACTCCTGCAATATATGGAATCAATGCCACTTTGTCATTCATATAGTGAACATAAACAAGAATAAAATGCTGAGCAGAGACTAGTTCCACATCTTCGTTATCAATTTCTGTCGACTAAAAACATGTACTTCACATAGTGACAGGTCCTAGACAATGAATAGTGCAGGATTTTGAGTCGGGGTAGAAATAGAAGACTAACACAGACAGAGAGAGTATGCTATAAACCTGTTCCCAGCCAGGAAGGGTGCTCTTGGGCGCAATGACCAAAAACGGCTTGCTGCTGAGCTTCTCATGCCGAAGGCACATCATGAAACTTATGGCTTGAATGGTCTTGCCCAAACCCATCTCATCTGCCACACCCATAAGTCTAATCCTTTAGGGTTTTCAGATATGTGAAGGAAAGAAGTCCATCATAGAACATTATTGCAGTATTCTCAACTTGCAATTGTGCCACTATCACACAACATACCTACAATAGAGGTGCATCCTGCCATCACAATTCATAAAACTTACCGGCAAGAATGACACTCTTCTGTTCCTCAAAATTGGCTACAAGCCACTTTAGGCCTTCGATTTGATACTCGTGCAGGAATCCTCCCTTGATATACACTGGTTGCTGCAGAATACCAATAGCGACATCCCTGCCTGTTTGCTCAGAAAGCTCCCTTTTCTTTGCAATCAAATGCCTTTCAGAGAACTTCTGAATGGCATCTAGCATGTCTTGGTCACTGCTCTCTTCTTCCCAAGTGGACCCATTGTAGTCTAGGTTACACCATTTCACAAGATACTCAAGTGGACTTCTGTCATCATCAGATACTTCAGTGGCTTTTCCTTTTATTGCTGAAGGGGTTCCAGCATTTGTATCCTGCTTGCGACATGCAATTATTCGATCAATCTTTAGCCATTCTGGCCTCCGCTCATCAGTAAATTCAGCTCCATATTGAGAAGTTACCCTGCCAATTGAGCCAGATCAATCAGTGTATGATTGGAGATCATCTCTGTTCTCTATCTCTCTCTTTCTCTAAAACTCCATCTGCTGACACAAGTGGAGTATCCAGTACAAAAACTTCCACACAATGTCTCTCAGAAAAGACAGTGATAAATTGCAAAACAATGTGAAGGCAGACTCATGGCAACCTCCGCTGATAGCTTAGAAGGCGCTGTCGATCAAAATGCAAAAGCCAATCTTCAGGGACCTACGAATTTCAAAAGAGTCCCATGAGTTGTGATAAGGAGTGACATGTGAAACTCAACAAATACAGAGGTTGACAAGCATTACAACCATGAATTGGGTCCTGAGTGTAGATCCTGCCTTGCCTAAACCCTAAACCCTAATACCTTTCAAGATGAAAAGGCTTATATGAAACACAGGGGGGCTAAGCCATCAATCTGCATACATTGCTTCCCTGAAAGTTAGAAGCCATACAGCACCGTTAGCATCCCAACAGAATCTTTGAATGAAGTAGCAAGGCATCCCAATAATACTGTGAATGATGTAGCAAGGGAGAGAACTCTACATGACAGGCATCATACATCCATACCCAAGTATCATGTCGGTGAGAAAGAGAGCTCCATTTTATGAGATACTGGAGATTCCTTCCCTTTGAAGATGTCAAACATACAGATTCACTGGGAGTTTCTCGCATCCCTAGAATTGCCTCAATCTTCTTGGTGGGAGGAATCGATTCAGATGATAACTTTTTCTTTCTGAGCTTGCTGGTGCCAGCTGCCATTGACCCTTGATGGATACACATTGGACACAACCAGTCTCCATCAGGTATTGTTTGAAGAGGAATAGCAAGGCAGAAAGAATGGAAGGCTTCATCACACTTCAGCCCATCACACAACAGCATCATTTCTCCTGCACCTGCAAACTGCAAAGAACCCAACCAACAACACATGCTCATCCCTTTTCAAAGCTTGTGAAAGCCACATGATAAACACCTAAGGTCAAGGTAACAAGGAGCTGAGATCAAGATGAGTAGTACACCTAGCACTTATCATCGTCATCGACTCATCAGCACTTCATGTCTCCAAGAAACCCACTACTGGAAAAAGAAGTAAAACAGAACTGTACAGATTGAAGGAGACATTTGTCTCTCCTATGTTCCATTTCAAACAAGTGGGTGCTCTTACTTTGCACACTGAACAAACTTCCTCATCAGATGGAGCAGGAGATTGGGACCTCCTTCCATTCTTCCCTATTATTGCTCTTGTCTTCCTCGCCATGGCTTTCTTCTTCAACCCTCGCTGAAAACAGCTGTCCTCTCCATCTTCACTGGGATCTGCACTTGTGTTCTCATCAGACCCTTCACTGCTTGAAGAAGGTGTTGCTTCTTCATCACTACTTGCCTCTGAGCTCTCATCCTCATTACTCTGCTCCTTTTGTGATCTGATTCTTGAAGCTCCAACTCTAAGCAGGCCTTGACGAAGGCGACTCAACAGTCCCTCCTCTGTCCTAGCAGATTTCTGCCCCTCACTGACCTCGACCTCATCTGCCTTCCTTTTAGACCTGGTCCGGTAACTCAGTAGTTCAGATCGCCCTTCCCGACGATGTCTTGCACTAGGGTTGGGTTTGTCAACAAAGCTGCCCCCTGAGCTCCTTTGTTCTGATTTGTCTGAATTTTCCTTGTCTGAACTATGTTTTTCTAGCTCAAGTAACTGAGCAGCATCTGCACTACGCTTCTCCTCCATCCCAAAGTCCTTTCCTGCCCTGATAACCATCTTCCTCCGTCTGTGCTGAATGGACTTTCTCTGAGGCTCAGAAATGTCAGGGCCAGCTTTCTCCATGCCAACCTTCATGTTCTGTCCCTTTATCCCACCTTGGTCCACCTTATCACTATTATCCATATTCATGTGAGATACTTTTTTCACATACAACTGACCCTTTGTTTTCTGAGAAGTTTTGGCTCCCCTTTTTGATTGTCTCCTTTCATCCCACAGACCCTGCTTCACTTCTGTACCACAAAGGATTGTGAGTTATGATCAACTACAAACCAGGATTCCAGCAGCCAAAAACCACACAGATTTCACAGGGACAAGGATGGAGAGGGTAAAACAGAAAGGGGTGGTACCTCAGGAGGTATGTGCTCATCCTAAATAGAAATGGAGATTCATAAAAGCAGCAAGCTTAGGATTCTTCCGAAACATGCTAATTGCATATTCCTTATCAGCATTCACATCAAATGGACCACATTCTACAGTAGGCAGGTGACACAACAGCATAGTATCACAATTCATGCAGAAAGCTTAATGCAACATCTGATCCACCAGCCCAAGATTGTGCAAGCACAAACAAAAAAAAATCACCGTATTGTGTGTTGCAGATTGGAAAAAATTGTCTCGCTTCCGTCCAGTCAACTCCTTTTGTGAGCAGGTCATTTACCAACACATACAAGTCGGCACTACTTTTGACAGAACCCAAGCGCTTGAACCACTCCTGCTCTCCCTGCAAATCCACACATCAGACTAGCCTTCTGAGGTGGAAGATGGGCAGAAATGAAGACAAACAAAGAGTGCATTTGATCTACTTAAAAGAACAGAGGATCTAACAAAAATGAATAAACACATGACATTTGCAGAAGGACCAGTCCAAGCAAACAGGTGGAGCAGCAGACCTGGATTTTCCACCAGTTGGTTTTGATGTTGGGCCTCAGGATTCGGGCAAGCTTCTCAACAAAGGGGACCAAAAGCAGGATACTTCTGGCTTCCACAGCAGAGTCTATGCCCACATGCCATGCCTGCCACCATGCAGGCCTGTCCGAAGACACTCCTTTGCAAGGCAGCCTATCCTCTACACAAGCATCCACCCCAAAGTGCAAACTGTAAAAAAATTTGTCAGCCACACATAGAATTTAGGGTGGGCCACAAGTTGAATGAATCTTTTATCTATTGAGATTGCAGCACAAAAAAGCTCCACAACAACTCTTTGAAAAGTAACCACATGAGCCTTATGAGTGCCACCATTCACAAAGTGCCAGACCCAGCACCATCATCATGAATACCCATGACAAAATGCCATGACTCCTGACTGACTTACATCAACTCCAAACAATAGTGAGTGCAAACAAGCAGGAAAAAAATGCAACCCGATATTATAGATTATGTGAACATGTGTGTCCTGAGTTTCTGTTCCATTTCCAGAAGCAACCAGATGACCAAATCATCATACAGGGCTTGTACCCAAGATGTAGAGCTAGGGGAAAAAGCTGATAAAACCCTAATTCAAGCTGCAGCAAGATTTTGAGGATAAGATTCATTGTATGTTAAGAGTCCCTTAGACTTTACACATAAGAGACATACCAACACATGTATGCAGTGATGGCATTCACCCCAACATGCAAAACGTGCACAAAAGACTGCTGCTTCCAGAAGGGATTTGAAGGGACTTTTCATATGGCAATGGCAACACTAAGTTTTCAATATGAGAGAAAGGGATGGGTGAGGATGTGATAGCAGCAGTACCAATGTCATACAAGATTTCTCTGATGCTTGTAAGCTGTGCATTGACATCCCCATCAGCAAGAAGACGACATAATTTCTGGTCGCGTGCCTTGTTTCCGATCTTGTACTTCTCTTCCTTAAGCTTGATCACCTCTCGTTCTCCGTCCTCGTAAAGCACTTCACAGATCTCAGAAGCATCATCATCGTTGAAGGAGATTACTTCCCCGTGGTACCATGTCTTGTCCTCAGGCCAATAGACAGATATCACGCTACCCACCTTCACCTTCTGCTTCTTCTTCTTCTTCTTCCTCTGTGCTGCTTGCATATCTCTCTTGTTTGTCTGTGGTTTCACAGGCTCATCAGACTCAAACCTGTCACATTGTTGTTCTCTTGTCGATCAGCAAGCGGTGGAAAACTGAACAACCTAAATTCCTCTCTCACACCTAATTCCTCTTTCTCAATCAACCCAAAATTTCTCAGCTACCCATCATCAGAAAATGGCAGAAAATGGCAGCTACATATATATACATTGAGGGAGAGCAAAACACCTAATTTGCCTCTCTCTTCCCAAAACTTCTCAACTACCCATCATCAGAAAATGGCAGAAAATGGCAGCTACATGTACACTAAAGCTTTCAAACCACTCAACCTCTCCACCCAACAACCGAATACGAGAATTTCAACGATTTCCTATTGGGGAAAGCGCAGACAAACAACAAGCATTAGGATATAATGAAAGAAGGAACCAAAAAGGGTCTCTGAATGAAAACAAAAAGCAGGAGAAAAACACAAGAGAGCCCCCACAAGAACAAGAACAACAACAACAACAAATACATTTATTATTGAGCTCCCCTTAAAATCTGTTGCAACTCAAAGGCATTTCTTCCCGCTCAACACATTCAATGTAAATCACAAATGGGGTACTACTACACATAGGACATCATATGCAAACCCATTCCAAACTCCGTTTTGTCCAATGTCCAAACCCCAATAGGGGAATAGGGAAGAAACCCTTTTTTTCCACAAATACAAAAGAGCAAATGAACAAGGAGTGGTGATGTTTCACACTTTGGCCTTAAAAGCTTTGCCATTTACATTAAAAAAAGCATCTTTAAGGCAAAAAGAAGAAGAATTATGGAAACTCAAATATAATTTCACCATGCAAAAATTATAATCTTCAAAAAAAATCCTCTAAAAGAAACCAAAATAAACCTTCAAGATATTATTATAACTCTATTATAACTAATCTCGAGTTTCAACACAAGCCAAAAAATCATCCAAGTTTAGTTTAATATAACCTAATTTAATAAAATATAGTTTAATTTAGCCCAATTTAACCTAATATAGCCAAGTATAGTCAATTATAACTTAGTTTAATTAAATTTAACCTAAATACCCTACTTTTGCCAAGTTTAACATAATATAGCTCAATTTAGCCAAATATAACATAATATAGCCAAGTTTAATCTAATATAGTCAAGTATAACTTGGTTTAATTAAGTTTAACTTAAATAACCTACTTTTGTCAAATTTAGCCTAATAAGCCTAATATAATTTAGTATAGCTAAGTTTAACTTAATATACCCAAATATAATCAAGTATAACCTAATGTAATTAATTTTAATTTAAATATCCTACTTTTGTCAAGTTTAACCTAAATAATGTACTTTTGCCAAATTTAATCTATTATAACTGAGTATAGCCAAATATAGCTAAGTATAATTTAATATAGCTAAACTTAGTTAATATATTCAAATATAACCAAACATAGCCAAATTTGGCCAAGTTTAACCTAAATAACTTACTTTTGCCAAATTTAGTTTTATATAACTTAGTTTAGCCAAATATTATTTAATATAACCAAGTTCAACCTAATATAGCCAAATGTAGCCTAGTTTAGCCAAGTATAACCTAAACAACCTACTTTTGCCAAGTTTAGTTTAATATAACCTAATTTAGCCAAATATAACTAAAATAACTTACTTTGATCAAATTTGGCTTAATATAGCTTAATTTAACCAAGTATAATTTAGTATAAACAAGTTTAATGTAATATAGCCAAATATAGTTAAGTTTAACCTATATATCATACTTTTGCAAAATTTAACTTAATATAAAATAAGATAACCTAGTGTAACCAAATATAATTTAATATTGCCAAGTTAAGCCTAATATAGCCTAGTTTAACTTAGGTTAAATTTAAATAGCCTAATTACCTTAAGTAGCCCCAAAGTAAACTAAATTGCCTAAGTTTAGCCTCAGAAGACCTATATTTACTTTAAATAACCTATGGAGGCCTAGGCTAGATTGTTGGGTGACCTAGGTTAGCCTAGGTCAACTAATGATGCATAGGTTAATTTAAGTTTTAAAAACATATTCTTTATATCTTTGAGATACCATCACTTGTTACATAAAAAATGTGATGGTGTAATAGCAAAGGACTTTGCCCTTCAAAGTAGATGTGAGGGCTTCAAGTCCTTTTAGCATAGGTTGTTTTTTTAACTTAGGTTAGGTCGCCTAGCCTAACCTAGCATGTAGGTAAGTTGTTTCGCCTAGGGTGCATGGCATAGGGTTCCTAGCCTAAATAGGTGGCCTAGGCTAGGTCCCAAGTGTCATGATTTGATTAAATGTTGACTACCACATGGCATCATATAATTGGGTAGGAAAAATAATTTCATTATTCTAGATTGTCATGTGTCCATTCATAAATGGTTAATAAAATTTTGAATTCATTTTAGGCTATCATGTAGCAGCAAGACATTAATCAATGTATGTTTTAATTATATTTTAAAATTAAAATTTGGCCATTGAAGATGTCATGTAGTCATGGAGGACATAGTTGCAAATGACATTTATGACTACACCATTTTTTGCAAGTAGTGCTAAATACCACAGGGCCATATGGACTAATAGTCATGTAATCATGACCAGTCATATATGCAATTTAGGATTATAATCTTAGTTGCTTATGTAATCATATTTTCCATGTTTTGGTGTAGTGGTAACCAACAAGTTGTTTACTTCGTCTTTAGGCATGTGAACATACGTTTTTTAGCAAAATACTTTAAAACACAAATTTAGTTTGATTTTACAAAAAAATTCATCGGGTGTGATTTTAACATAGTTGAACTCCTTTTTTTAAATATTTTTTAAAAAAAATCCTTAGACCACAAATAATTTGTGATGTTATTCTCAAGCATCATTGATTTTACTTTGTTTTTCAAAGATTTTTTTTTTTTTTTTGCAACCTTATTTTGTTGGGCTGTCCATGGTTGGGTACATTAACAACAAATTTTTGTCTAATCACATAATGACACAAAATTTCAAAACATTTTCTTCCTTGGTTTGTGTGTAATATTTTTATTTCATGATTTAAGTTGTGTCTTTACTTAAACCTTTAAGGTTTTGAAATAAATAAAAGCCACAAAAAAATCACACCTTTATTGATGATTTAGTAGGAAGGTGTGGTTTTTAAGAAGGAAAAGTCACACCTTCTTATTGAAATCATTAACAAAAGTCATGAAGTAAAAGGATCTAGTTTGGTTCTTAGGAAAAAAATAATGAGGTTATTTGACAATTTAACATGCATGACAAATTTCATTCAACATAGGAAGATGTGGGTTAATTTATGACGTCACAATCTTATTGGATCTTGTTCCATCATAATGTTGACATATAAATAATAATGCATGGTTTGTGAAGACATGGTTCATTTTTAACTCGATATTCCACTTCCACACTGGTTGAAGTTTGTTGCAAAATCTTTGTGATTTTTAAAAATCTTAGGTCCTTCATGATGGGATTCACCATTAGGTAACTTGTGCATTGGCCATTTGCATTGGTATTGTGCTCTTCATCAACAAATGAATTTTGAAATATGTACATTTCATGCACATCATTTCTTCCACTTGGGTGAATCTTCAGATCATTGATAATGCTATCATTTTCAAAAATTCTCACATTTTGATTATAAATGATCTTCTTGTATTCAAGTGCACAAGTTTATATGTTTAATTGGTGTTTTCATAATATCCAAAAAACAAACACTTAATTATTTTGGGATTGAGTTTTGATCTCTTATTGAAATTCAATATCTTGGAATATGTGATGCACCCAAAAGTCTATATATGTTCAATGCATGGAGTCTTTCCACTTCACACTTCTTTAGGTATTTTTGAAGGAATGATATTCATAAGACATTCATTACTAATATAAACTGCATTTGACACTAGTAAATCACCTAAAATTCCAAATTCAAATTTCAAACACGCAATAGGTTTTTTGTTAAATCTTCAAGATTATTTAATTTACACACCCCACAACTCCATTTTGATCTAGAGTGTAAGGTGTTGATATTAATCTTGCAATTCCATCTTCCTATTTAAAAATCACTAAATATTTTGTACATGAATTTTCCATTAATGTATGAATAAAAATCTTGATTTTGGATTATATTTATTTTTTCAATATGCATTTTGAATTTTTCGAAATTTTCAATGTTTTCACCCATCACAAAATAAAGCCAAATGTTATGTGACATATCATCAATAAAGTGATGAAATAACAAGTTCTTCTTGCAGAGGTCATTTTCATTATCCCACAAATGTCAAAATCCACAATAATATGAAGCATGTATTGCCCCATCCTTAACAAATGATAATCTATGTTTTTTTTTCCTTCAATGCATATTTTGCAAGTAAATGATATCAGATCATCACGGGTAACTTTTTAAAAATCCATGCCATTTACCATGCCTTGTAATGATTTAACACCTTTCATTTATAAATGACCAAGGTGATGATGCCAAAAACCCAAATTCACGTAACACACATTCAAACATTTTGAACATTGTTTAAGTTATTATCCTTTGAAGTACAAAAGGTGAACTCTTCTCCTTCACAATACATCCCAACACCTTGAATTGAACTTGTAATTTTTTTGACATGTACAAGTTTGTTTATTTTTAAAAAATTGAAAAATTGCTCAAATTTTTTTTGAAATTTTTAGAAAGATTAATGAAAGTTATATTGAAAAGTTTTTAGAAATTTACATAAAGATTTTTGAAGAATATGCTTAGAATTTTTTTTAAGTTTTCAAAAATATCCTTGAGGATCATGATTTATTTTATTTAATTTAAAAATAACCTTGAAAAACATGTTTTTAGAAGTTTTTAGAAGATATATAACTAGCAAAAGCTTTAGAATTTTTTAAAGAAGAATAATTGATAGAAATTTCGAAAATATATTGTTTAAAAATATTTTTAAAAAAATAATAATTAGCGAAAGCTTATAAAAGATACATCATTGAAATTTTTTAAAAGGTTATTCAATAGAACTTATAAAAGGTAGTGTTGACAAAAACATTTAAAAGGTTGATGATTTTATAAAATGTTCCATTTGATAATATAAGAAATGTTTGGAAGGGCCTTTCAATTTCATCAATACAAGCTATATCATTTGTGTTTAAAATATATTTCATGTTTAGCTTGCATCTTGCCTTGTTTAAACAATAAAATCATTGAATTTTTGTTCATTACCAAGTTCCTTGTTTATCAAGTCCTTTAATCTTTTCCAAATTTTGTCATTGTCTTATCCTTTTTTATCAGCTTGTAATTTGTGAATATAAACATATCCTTATTCAAATCCTCCTCATAAGACTTTTCACATTGATTTCCACAAAGAAATCCCCTTTTGACAACTTTAAGCATGGTGTCATCAACCATTATCAAAACATCCCTAACATGTATTATTTTTTATGAATTCAAACAATTTTTTTGAAGGGTCATATGTTGTATGGCACTTGAATAAATGATCCAATCAATCACACATACATCATTTGATGCATTATTGGTCATGAAAACATAATCATTGCCTTCTTCATTTAATCTAACATTGTTAACCTTCTTATTTTCATTGTTTTTTCATTTGTGGCAAACATGTGCAATGTGCCTCAACAACACACATTATCATTCCCTTATTTGATGATATTACCACCATTCCTTTGTTGCCACATCACAAGGGCAACATCTTTATCGTGTATATTGTGTTCTTTTCACCTTGAAAATTCATGCAACAATCACAAAATCACATGTAATCCATTGTTGACTCCTTCATAGGTTTGGACTCCAATGAAACAAAAAGGTATTTGTGTGACTTGGAGGCAAACTCTCAAATAAAGTCATGACAATGTTTCCATTTGAAATCGAAACTTCCTTGCAAGTGAATTGGTTAGCAAGAGCTTTCACTTTATTGGAATGTGTTCACAAATCATTTGACTCTTACACCTTAATGGTGAAGAACTTGCATCTCACAAAGAAAACATATGGTAACTATTTCGTTTCATGAATGCTACAAAAACTTTCCAAGCTTCAACATGTGTAAGAACACACATGGGAGAGTTGTGAATTGACAAGGTTGATAACTAAAATGGAAAATGTTTTCTTCTATTTTCATTTAAATTAATTTAAGAAATTGAGAGATAAATCCATTAAGGGAATAGTTTTTTAAATTCCTTTACAATATCCCATAAGTATTTTTCCATCTAAATCATTTTCATTTTGAACTTCCATGAATGAAAATTTTGGGCATTGAAATTATGATCGATTTTAAGTCTCACACCTTCAAAAAATACCATATTGCCTTTCAAAACTTGCTCCCACTTGATGAAATGCACAAATTAACCCACTTTATCACTCTTATTTGCCTTCCACTTAAAGTGCACTTAAATTCAACTAATTTGGCACTAACTACAACAAAAGTATATCAAATGTGTCTTTTGACACTTTGAACTCTTCCTTTTCCAAAAGAATATCCTTTTATCATTTGATGCCAAATTTTCAACTTTCAACTTCATGAATCACTCGTATGCATATCAACTCTTCACATTGCATTTTTCTGTGTTCAAAAAACTCAACTTCATTCAACACCACAATCCTTCACCCAAGTGTATTTCAAATACCCATTGAATCAAAGGCTAATGGGGTTGAACATGGTTTAAGGGGTTGTTATCTCAACAATGATCACATTATCCTTGTTGGTCATTTAAGGAAAAAGATGAACATAAATAAAGGCTTTTAGTACTATAAGTTTACGATTTCAAATCCTTAAAAACACAAACTACAATATGGAATACTTGTCCATCTTCAAATTAAATAGAACAACAACCCCTTTTGAAATCCCTCCCAATACAATTACAAATATCAAAGAAGATGACTATAAGGCTTTTGGCAAACTAGCCCTCCCAATTTTCCAAACAATTCATTTCTCAAAAATGGTTCAATGTGAGTTCCCAATTTTTTTATAACACATCTATGGGCTCATAACCTATTCAAGGGCCCAATGCCTCCTCATTTGTGTGAGGAGGTAGTTTCAAAATTGCAAAAAATGAAAATGAAGTGATTTGACACAAAAACCAAAAAACTTTTTTTTCAAAAGTTATGGGTTTGCGTTTAAGTAATTCCCATCTCCTTTGGTTCAAGTTGTTTAAGGAAAATAATAAATTTATGTTAATGAATTGTATACATGTTGTCATGGCATAAGAAGTTTAAATATGAAATATGAGAAAGTGCCCACAAATAAAAGTTGAGATTGAAAATTTTAAAAATATTTTAAGTTCCTTACTCGTAGAACCAAGTACAAAAAAATTAATATTGTAATATGGAATTAATAACAATCACATATTGTTGGTATAAATTGTACATATGGAATGTGAACTTACACAACAAATCCACAAAAAGTTTAAAAAATTAAGATCATACATGGAAATTGGAAAAAAACCACCTTATGCCTATTTTGAAATAGGGGTGTCATTTTGCAAACACACACCAAAATTGTTGAAACCATTATTTAATTTTGTGTATTTAACATTTAAAAAAACTACAAATGGAATTTTTTTGTATACAACATTATTTTCAATACATTAATATACATATTATGAAAATTTGAAACCAATTTAATGAATAAAAGTACCTTAAAAAAATTTCAAATAATAATTGTAAACATTGATTTTGCAATGTAAAAGATTTGTACCTAATTATTTTTAGAAATTTCTAATATTTACTTACCTACTTATTTTTGGTAAAGTGTTAAAATCAACCCTAACATATAATATGAATAACATTGTAATGATTATTACTTTTAAAAAGATTTTTCTAAAATATTATATATATATGACCCAAAGGGGCAAGTGGCAATCCTATTACCTTCTTATATGCTTAAGTGGCTTCTTATGTAATTTAATGCACGAATAGGTGGGTTCTTGGTCATTTGCCAATTCAATTTTTTACAAACATGGATTTTAGGTGCAAGCATTCAATCGTGAGCCACAATCACCCCCTTGGGTTACTTTTCTTACATTGAAGATTTCACCTCCAATGTAGAAAAACATGTGTAGGTCAATAAAATGTAGGGTTAACACTTTTGTGAATCAAGGTAAAAATTCCTTTGTTGATCACACCAAATACATAGCAATTGAAAATGAACACAATGAACAAAAATTTGGATCAAACTTACTTTAATTTAACCTTTTGAATAATCATTTATCATTCCAATATTCCAAATTTTATGTTGAACCATGACAGAATTTGGGGATGTAGAAGGGAAGAAGTAATGACGGCCCTCTTGAAATGGCAAGTATTTCCTTTTTTCACACCCATTAAAAAAGTCCTATATACAATTGCATTGCACCCCAAAGTTTGAAATATGACTAAAATCTAATGGCATTTACAATGTTTCACCCATGGAACAAGAAAAAATGTCATTTGACATGTGTCCAACAACTCTATCCTATTTTTTAAAAACCCTATAGTAAAACCTTGTAGTTGTATATATTAATCCAAAAAGTTAAACCCAACCAAAATTTACATTACCAACTATGAAAAAATAATTGGTAAATTTATAGCAAATGACAATTGTCCTATGAAATAGTACAAAGTGATATCTTAAAAAAATTTGCTAAGCATTGGCAACAAATTTCATACAATCACTTCATGATGTCCAAACCAAAGGATTCAAATCCCATTTCAAAATATACAACCAAAGCTATTAAGTAGAATTCATTATATAAGAAAAGTAATAAAAATTCTAGGTGAATTAATATTGAGGATTAAAACAAAAGGGATGTTCATTAATGGTGGAGGGCTTGGGGGAGGGAAGGGAGATAAGGAGATATTCCCCTTTGCTTTACAACCTACATACATCAATATTGATTATAGTTACATGTGATTTGCACCTTTTTAACCCTTGAAACAAATTGCAAGCATGTTGCATTTCACATGTGGGTTTCAAATATAAATGTTTGCAATTTGTTTATAGTTTTAAAATAGGGATTTTTTTTTGTTTTTTGAATTTCTCTTACACAATATAAAACAAGAAATCATTTCACCTTCAAGTGACAAAACTATCAACAATATCAATAAGAAGCACATAATTCCTTCAATGTTGAGTTCATATCTAGTTCCAAACATCTTTGGTATGTTTTAACTTGACCACTAATGTTGGAACCTTTAAATGATTCTTAAAAAAAAACAATACAACTTTGCACATTTAGTTTCTTCATAAGTTTCTTGTAATTGCATTCCTCATGAATTGTAAAACAATACACATTCTTAACTATCCTAAAAGGTTCTAAAGTGGTTACTTGTCTATAACATCTCTTTATAATATTTGTAATATAATGTTACATATTTGACCTCCACCAAGTTTGTTGCCATAATGCTTTAAACTAAACTAAAATGAATGAATTTGACTTTTATGATGCAATTTAATGAGATTTAATTAAGTAATTCAAATTTCAAAATAATAAACGGGGTTAAAATTGCCACATGACGTCAAATAATTGACTTTCAAAAATGGACATGTGAGATCTAATTCACATTTTATCAAATGGTTCACATGTTATTAATTTATTAATAATATGGAATATTGAAATAGGTTCAAATGCCACATGTCACCATAGAATGGACATTAAAAATGAACATGTGTCATAAAAATATGAGTTTCCATTTTAGTTGCATCTAAATTTTTTGAAAGGAATATTAGTGGATGGAAATGTATAATGATACAATATCTACAGGTCAAGTACAACATGTTGCATTCAATTGAAAATGATAATCTCAAAACTTGGTTTTTTAAAATATACATCCAAACTCACCATGTGGGTTTTTGTAGAAATGAAAATAACATAAGTTGGAAGCATTTATGTTGTGGTGTTTTTGTTTAGTGACAACAATTTTCATGAATATTTAATCTACCATATATGTAGTTTAGTTTTCTAGCCTAATATAGATTTAATGGTGAAAGCTCAACAATGTTGTTGGCCTCCTCCTCTCACCATTTTAGAGTCAACACAAAACCAAAGGATTCATTTTGATGCCTTCTTGAAAATAATCCACAAAAACAATACTTATCTTTTGCATAAAAGATTAAGAAATGAAGTTTCATTTTCACAACAAATTTGTGACCAAAAATAAAACAACCACAAAAAAATGGTGTCCCTTCATAATGAACAATAATATTTCTCAACATCTATACTATTTTTAAAATGAAGTTGAACTCAAAGACAACATCTTACTTGTTAATGAATTTGTATGTATTTTTCTTTGTGTATAATCAATTCACAAACCATAAACCTAAACACAATCATTCATAGCTTTATAAGGGAGTATCTTGTACCATGTAGAAAACCAAATCACTTCACCCATGTATGCATTAAATAGAAAGAAAAAGGTGCAATCACAAAAACATGAGTCATTGTTGTCATAATTAGTTTTTAAAATTGTGTAAATGAAAACAAATCATGTGAAAATCTATTGTGGAATGGAAATCTTTTTATGTATTATCATTTAATATCTATTTATAACACTTGTTGTAAAGTTTCAAAAGTTTCAAAAAAAATTTGCATGTCTAAAAGGATTCTTTTAACATTGTAAACAATCCTAATAGTTGTTTTGTAACACTAATTGATAGAAGGTTTTTTGAGGTTTTTGAATAAAATTTTAATGTTTTCAATGCATTATTTATCATGAATTTTGGTCCATATCATCTTCTCACCAATATAACCATAATTTCAAAATTTTAATCTTAAATCATTATGGATGGAATGGAAAATAAAAAATAGAAAATTTTAATTTTAAAGTATTAAAAGTAATTATGATGATTTGGAAAATTAACTTGAACTTAATTTGACTTGTATTGGGAATTTATTTAATAAAGTTAGTTGGAATTTGATTAATTTATAAGGAAACAATTATAACAAAAAAATGAACAATGAATGAAGCCTTCCAATGTTTCTTTAATAGCCACACCACAAAAGGCCGCAGATGTGGGTTGTGTTTTCACATTTGCAGCACATTGTCCATTGAACCTAATTGAAAACATAAGCAATAAATCACCCTAACAATAAATTACCAACACCCACCATCAAATAACAATGTGAATCTTAAGAAAAGGACATAAGTTTCATTCCATTTTCCATGGACCAACTAGCACTTCCCCACTTCTAAAAGGCATTTCCTTGCATCAAGCTTTAACAAACTAGAATGACAAACATAATAATTTCATGGGGTGTCTCAAATTGTATCAACACAACAAAGGTGGCAACAAGTTCATCTTTTGCATTGAGGTCTCATGTCTCAACCATGAGACTCAAAGCTATTGTAACTAAAAACATAAAGTTCAAAATTTATAAATTCAAAATATAAAAAAATTCATACACAAACATTAGTGAAAGTTGAAAGTGAAATAATCTTCTATAAAATAACCACCTAAATGTTATTAATAACAAATATGTGCACCACATAAATTAATTAGCATACCAAAAAGTATGCACATTTCACCAAAGTTCACAAGCTCCCAAAAGCATAAAACATAAAAAATATATATACATTCACAATTTTTTGTTTTTTCATACCTTCACAACTTGCATGAAATGCTAGTTCCATTAGATTTTGGCTTCATTATATAGGTCATGGAAGAAGATTCAAAACCAAAAGAAATACAAACCCCCCCAAAAAAAAAAAAAAAAAAAAAAAAGAAGAAGAAGAAGAAGAAGATTTTTGAAACTTCATTTAAAACCTCAAATATAAAAGGGCAATATGATTGCACCATAGATTGTGTTTTTAAAAAAATGTCATAAACCACCTCTTGAAGATGAAATATGATGAAAAATGCATAGATGGATTTAACACTCAAGAAGTACAAGGCTTAACACACAAGGTTAAAGCTTGTTGTATCACAAATGACATGAAAATGAGTGCAAACACATCAACCAATTTTCCTTTATATACTATTATCCACTACCACCCTTTAACCCTAAAGTAACCATTATGTACCCTAAAATAGGTCTTTATGTCTCAAGCTATTGCGATGTAATACATTTATATGATGTCTCCATAACAATCTTCATTTGATTAGCGAATCTCCCACATCCTTAATAGGAATTTGTTATGTGCAAAGAGTTTTGTGAGTCACAAATCACCACATTTGTTTAAAAAAAACTCTTGCATGAACTTTATGTTTCCCCTTAATGTTCTTTAACGATGTGTAAAAAAGAAGAAGACATGAACTCATTGAATAATACTTGATAATTAGCAAATGGTTGCCACAAATTTTCCTTGTGATGAATATATTGACACAACTATTTATATACGCATGCAACATTTGTGTGAAAAAATACAATAAAATCAACCCTATGATCAAACAACAAACAGTCGATTGCAATTTAGTCTTGAAAAATTCTTGAATGACAAATATTTGCTACTACATGGTCTAAGGCTACAAGCATGAACTCACTAATGTCACTTGTCCTTTCCCATTTTCCCATATTTATGTTAAAATGTTTAACACAATTTACCATGAAATCTCGTACTTGGGAATGTTTCACTTATGTGACAACACACCACAAGACAAGAGCTCATCATCAATTCTATCATGTATCATGTTGCCTTTTAACATTTGTATCGTCGATAATTTTGGTATGTTCTTGATTGTTAGTTGCGAGGGATTGGACAACCTTTAGCCTATATAAGCTTTGAAGTGAGGCAATGCATGATGATGTAAAGATCCACATCCTCACTATCCATGTTGATCCCTTCAACTAGTGTTAACTAGTGTTGGATGGGTAAGTCTATTATCTTGATATACCCATAAGTAATATATACCTTACTCAATTGGCAAATTTTTTTGGTCATCCTTTGAATTACCTTGTTCAATTAGTAAGTATTTAAAACTTACATTTAATTTTTTTTAAAAACCTAGCTAGATAATTGAGATTTACCCTTTCTCAAGGAGAGTTGTAATTGTTTCAAAAAGCTATAAGTAAATAAAAGATATATGCCAAAATCATTATATATTATACATGCATTTTCATCTTTTGTAATGCATGTGGTTATGATGGATTTGTTCAAATTATGGTGACTAGCCATTTGAATATATATTTTACGCTTGATTTATTATGTGAATTACATTGGAAAAAAAAAACTCTTACCTATGATGCTCTTTGAACCCTTTTGATTTTTATTATCATTCTTCATTATAAAATGCTTTGAATAAATAAATAAATAAATAAATAAATTTTAATACTATTAATTTATTTAATACTATTAATTCATTAATTTTTAAAAAAAAAACATGTTTGAAATTTCATGTGTGTTGTTCATGTTTGAAATGCTCAAATTGCACAAAGTAATTTTCTTTCTTCACTTTGAAAATATTTAATATTGTAAATATTGCCCCAACTTACCAACTTAATCTCCACAATGGTATGTATAGGACAAATGAGGAGGGGATATATACCCTTACCCTTACCCGTTACCCTTTACCCTGCAAACAGGATAAAAGTTCATCATTTCTTGTTCTACGGTCACCACAAGTCTATCCAAACAGTTCTGTCCGTTGGATGAACGAAAATGGCTGCGAACGAACAAACGCAGCAGCATTCGGTTGTGGAATCGCCGTGACGGAATCGCGTCGTTCGTCCGGGAGTGATGTTCTTCCGTTGGATGAACGAAAAATTAGCTGCTCACGAACCAACGAACGCAGCATTTTGTGCGTGGAAACGCCACTGCGGAACACGTCGTCCGTCCGTCCGGGAGGGTTTCTCTTCGGTTGGATGATCGAAAAATGGCTGCTCACGAGCGAACGAACGAATGAACGCAGCATTCTGTTTGTGGAAACGCTGCTACGGAACCACGTCGTCCGTCCGTTCGTCCGTCCGTCCGGGATGTTTCTCTTCCGTTGGACGAACGACAAAATGTTCATGAACGAACGCAGCATTCTGTTGGGGGAAACGACGCTGCGGAATGAAGTCGTTTTGTCAGGGAGGCTTTCTCTTCCGATGGATGAATGAAAAATGGATGGTCCGGAACGAACGCAGCATTCTGTGTGCGGAAACGACGGTGCGGACTCACGTCGTCTGTGTTTCCGGGAGTGGTGCACTGGCCGCCGTTGAAGACGAAGAAGAAGCGAAGAAACTCAATTCTCTTCTCTCGCCACACAAGATTTGCATCCTCTTCCCCACAGATTTGCAGCTCGCAATACCCATTCCCCAAACATCCCAGCTCTTCTGGTGTTTTTTTTCCCCCATCACAGCTTGACAAAGAGGAAGAAGAGAAAAGACTGTCAACTACCATTTTGTTAGAGACCACAGATAGACAAACAAACAGACTAGCAGACACGCACACACACACACACACCCACACACACACACACACAAGAGAATCATGTAGACCCCCGGGTTCTTCTCTTGTTGTTGCGAGGATTTTGCTGAATGCCAAGAAGGCTTTGAAGCAAACTAGACAGAGACTGGTGGGGTGTAAAAAGAACAAGAAATGTTACAGCTGTTGTGAGGGCGGCAAAAGGAGAGAGAGAGAGAGAGAGAGAGAGAGAGAGAATTTTTCTTTTTCGCCAATGGGGGAATACCCAGGCTTGCGGTTTCCTGCATTGGTGGTTTTAGCGCTGGGAATGCGAGTGTTGTTGTTGTTGTGTATTGTGGGTGTTCCAGGAATCGTGCAAGCAGAAGCAGCAGCAGCAGCTTCTCCTCGTCCCTCACCCGCAGTTTTTTCACCTCCCGCACCGCCCTTTGCAATGCCCCCACAACTGGCCATACCGCCAAGCTTGCAATCAATTCTACCTCCTGCTGATGCGCTTCCGCCTGGCCTGGATATGGGTCCCACTGCTGCTGCACAAGGAGATTTTCTGCAGGGTCCAGTGTATGATCAGATCATTGCACTCACCCAGAAGCTCACGACAACGTTACAGGCGGAATTCAGCTTTTGTGTCACCAACGGGTAAGTAGGTATATCACAGCTTTTGCCAGGCTCTTTTCTTCCCCCACTCTGGTTTCTCGTTTCTTCCCCTAACTTTTTGTCTTTCCTTACTACACCCTCTCAAATCATTTTCTTTTTTAACGCAGCAGCAACAAAATCCCACAAGTAGAGAGCAGCAGCAACAGCATGATTGATCATGATTTTCCATGCACATGAATTGCCAGTCACAATTCATTCCGAAAGACAAAATGCAGACATGAATGCAGCATCATTATCATAGGAAGGAAGCTTTGCAAACACTGTTGAAAAATCTAAAGGAAGCTCGAGATCAATTCTGGACAAGTTCTTGCAAGAGGGATGGAAGAGGAGGAGCTTTGAGGAGCTTTGTTGTTATACTTCTTGTTCTTCTTCATAGCTATGTTTTTACTACTACCAGCATGAGATCTTCAAGGATTTTTGGTCAAGGGGTTTTTGGGGCTGACATCTTTGAGGGCTGAAATCTTTTCTTTTCCAATTTTCTGTTATGATTTGCAGAGAGAAGGAGAGAGATGAAGTTTTTGGATTCCAGCAAAACTCCACCTTCCTACTCGAGTGCTACAGTATAACAAGTAAGAAATCACCATCACCACCACCACCACACTACTGAATCTTCAACAACTTAGTACAGCATCCTCCTCTGGTGCATCAGCCAATGCCAATTGTGGCTGGAAAACCCAATGCATCACATTTCTTTCTTTCTTTCTTTCTGTGCAAATGTCTAATTCTCGAACTTCCCATCAAACAAGCAATAATCACCATGGAGCAAAATAGTTTAGGGGTTATGGTGCATTGCCACTGTACAAAAAAGAGGGGTTTATGTGTGTGTAGGGTAATGCCCTGTAGCGCCCTGTGGTCATGGGTGCATTCCCAAAACAAGGGCCTAGTATCATGAGGTGGTAGTCGAGTTTGTTTGGCCTTGCATTTGGGGAATGTTGTGTCCTTGGCCCGTGTGCCTTTTATCCACTGTAATGCATGATGTGAACCTTATCATAACCCTAAACATTATGTAGATTACAAAGTGGTGGCAGTGGGAAGGATCTTATGCCTACTATTTAGTAGCGGGAGGGACAATGCAGAATACACCTATAAGTAAGTAGGCATAATAAGATCACTCCTGCTCCAAAGTAGTAGGCATAAGATCTGTCCTTTTTTCTAGGAGGTCTATTGTATATTCATGGATATAAGGTGCTGTCCAAATACATTAGGAAATTTCTCAAATTTATGGACTCAAATTATTGCATCTGGTAACTCATGGTAGCAATTTTTATGCTTTGTATTCACATGAGTCGAATAATAATTATAATGGTTCCCAGATAGGAGTAATTTGTGGCACATTGATTGGATTTTATGCGAGATGGGATCTGGCCTAAGAGATATGTAGTGAGGGGTGTGAAACAGGTGGGACTCTTGAGAGCCGGTTGTGTGGTCAGAAGGAAATAGAAATCTATTTTCAGAGTCTGGTTTCATCAGACGATCCACCACCGAATATGAACTGTAATTCAAGCACATGGGGGCAGGGTTGTGAACCTGGCTGGGCTGCTTCCACTTTGGGGACCTTCAATGTCACTAGTGATTACATACCTGCCCGAGCTACTGAACCGCTGCCCTGTTGTGACGGCTTTTTTTGCCCTCGTGGCCTCTCTTGCATGATAAGTATGTCACTACTAACTATTGCAGTCCAAAAGAGTATTGCATGTTTGGGATATGTTATGAACCAAACTTGTCTCTAAACAGTTCACTTGTTTGTTGTGAGAGACATTGCTTGGAATTCTCATTGCTTGAAATTCTCATTTGTTTCCCTATGATATTCAATATTTATATCAAGATTTGGTGTGTTGGGTTGTCCAATAGCATGTCCGTTGGGTGCATACTGTCCATCAGCAACACTCAATGAGGCAACTGGCCTTTGTGACCCGTAAGTCCACAACTCTCATCACGATCCACTGGCTTGATCTGTTGCACAGTCTTTCTTATATGGCCAAAAGGGTACTAGCTCAACTAATATGCATGCACCTATTCTTCCTCAATACAAATTTCTTATATGGTTTCCAAGTGTTTATGCACAGGTATGGGTACCCATCAACGCAATTGAATGCAGCAGTGCAACTAAACATCCTGACTCAATGTGGGGGTGCGGATATTTGGGCTGATGTCACGACTAGTAAAACCATTTTCTGCCCAGCTGGAATGTACTGCCCAACTTCCATTGAAGCCAACAATTGTAGCAGTGGGTAAGGCTCTTGTTTTCACTCCTTCGTCTTACTACACATCTCAGACCTTAGCTACTCTCATAAATATAAAGGTGTCCAATAATACTCTCAATTTGATTTGTTGCATTAGAAGTCATTTTTTCTAACAAGAGTGTATTTTGGTGGCATTTTGTTTTGCAGACATTATTGTCGGTTAGGCTCAACTTACCAATCATGTGAGGCCTTAAAAGATTTTCAAATTATATCTAAACTTTACTTTACACAAGTAGTCATTGTAATTTAGAAATTGCTTTCTTAAAACGATGAAGACGATGATCAGGTTTGGGTTTTAGTCAGAATATTGGGAATTTACACTTTGATTGTTTCTTTTACTGTGCAGCATGCTCACATCTCACATCTTGCTCAGATGAAAATTTGGTGCAAGAGAACCTTACAGCTGTTGGTGGGTTGATCATTGTATGTCCATAAACCCCTTTTCTTGGAACTCCTTTCCACCCCATTCTGAATAGTGTGTTCTTTTACAAGGTGTGATTTTTTCCCCTTCCAAATGGTACACACACCCACACACACACACATGTGTATAGTCTAGTTTTCTTTTTAACCCTTTTGTTACGGGAGAAATGAGAGAATAGTTTTTCTTGGGTTGCAGGTGGTGTTAACAATGACATTGCTTGCGGTGTTCACATGCTCTGATTGGCTGATGGACATTCGGAAGAGGCGCAAAACAAAGGCTCGTCAAGTGGCACAACAGCAAGCTAGGGAGCATATTTCCAGCCTTGAGCGCTGGAAACAAGCCAAAGAAACAGCCAAGCGAGGAGCAACCCATTTAACCCGTAAACTCAGCAGGAGTTTGTCATCACGGATGAGACGCCCATCGTACAGCATGGATATATCACAGGTCTGCCATGCAAAAACAGCCAAGTTGTTTTATAATCCAGAGAGTACACAGTATACTATGGGTACAGAGCTTGAATTGATTTCAATGAATTTCCAAACCCAATTGGCAGAATGGGTTTGCTGTTGGCTGTTATGATCATGAAATGAAGTTGTGAAGAGAGACTAAATTGCAATGGTTTTTTTGGTGGATGTTTTGAATTTCCAAACCAGAATCTCTCCATGTATGGTATAATGCCACAGTTGAATGATCCAGAACACATGGGTATTGCAATCAACATAATCAATGAAAATGGGAGCATGACAGGATTTCCTCTGAATGTACCTTTGGTTCCATATCTGGGTGATTCCAGTGATGCTTTAGATCTTTATGCTCCCATGCCCATTCCACCCGTGGAGATTCCAGAAGCCGATGAGAGTGTTCGGAAGAGCAAGGACTGGAAATCAAAAGGGAAGCAATCACCAGCACACACAAATCCAACTCGAGATTCTCAAAGTGAAATCTTTGCATACGCTTATGGTCAACTTGAGAAGGAGCGTGCGTTTGGATTGAAGCAGGAATCACCAACCCTGCAAGAGACAGATGGGTATCCAGGTCAAGTGATTGGAAAAATGCGGCCACCAATTGAGCTCACATTTGTTGACCTCTCTCTTTATTTATTGGGAAGTGGGAAGAAAATTCTGAGTAATGTTACTGGAAAGTTTTCTCCTGGGCGCATCACTGCAGTAATGGGTCCTTCAGGTGCAGGAAAGACAACATTTCTAAATGCTTTGGCTGGCAAGGTGTCCCACAGTCGCCTCACAGGAGTGGTTTTTATCAATGGAAAGCCAGGTTCCATACAGTCATACAAGCGGATCATTGGGTTTGTACCTCAAGATGATATTGTACATGGCAGTTTGACAGTTGAGGAGAATCTCTGGTTCAGTGCAAGCTACAGGTATGGCTCTTTCTGTCACCGATAGGACAAGTATTGAATTTTGTGATCTCAGATTTTGGAACATACTTGCATACATAAGAGTGTTTGAATTCCCCTATTGAATTGTATTTTTTATTGCAGACTGCCAGTGGACATGCCGAAGTGTGATCGAGTATTGGTGGTGGAGCGGATTATTGCAGCGTTAGGATTGGGGGCAATACGGGATTCACGGGTAGGCACAGTTGAGAAGCGAGGGATATCAGGGGGTCAACGGAAAAGGGTGAATGTTGGACTGGAGATGGTGATGGAACCTTCTCTTCTCATTCTTGATGAGCCAACTTCAGGACTTGATAGCACATCCTCTCGCTTAGTGCTGCAAGCATTACGCCGTGAGGCTAATGTTGGTGTCAATGTTGGGGTTGTCTTACATCAGCCAAGGTAGGAGCCTTGCCCCCCTTTTACTTTTTGTGTGGCAATTGCTACGAAAAACTTCTCTAAAGTCACTGGACATGTTGCTTGTCTTTCCAGTAGGGTGTCTGTATTGGAGCCAGCTGAAAAAAGACTGAACCTCTTGTTTGTGTGTGCAGTTATGGATTGTTCAAGATGTTTGATGATGTAATGTTTTTGGCGAAAGGTGGCCGCACAGTTTACGTAGGCCCAGTAGATGAAGTTGAGGAGTATTTTGTGGGGCTTGGGTTGGTGGTACCGGAGCGCATTAACCCACCTGATCATTACATGGACGTTTTGGAGGGCATTGTCACACCATCTGACCAACCTGATTTCAATGCAAAGAGCTTACCTGTTTTGTGGATGATACACAAGGGGTATAACATCCCAGCAGAACTGATGGCAACCGCTGCTGACTTGCAGGCAGATCTTGGTAGAAGAGACAGAAGGAGATCAAAAGAGCCCACTAAACTGGTGGAAAAAACAACCACATTTGCCCAAGAGGTTTTGGAAGATTTGCAGATTTTTGTAGCTACTCGCCTTCACATGCTTAGAACTGCTATCACAAAAGTAGAAGAAAAATCAGGACGTCAAACACCCGGTGCTTATGCACAGTTTGCAATTATATTCCGCAGGTGAGATTTTTCGTTCTGATCTTTGAAAAATGTTTTGTCCATTGATGGAAGTTACAGTGATTCTTGTTGTGTTCTTAGATGCTTGAAAATCTTTCAGCACTGCATTTAGCACATTCAACTTGCATGAAGTCTCTGGAGTTTAGAGTACTATATTTGCTGTCTGTTGCCTCCAGCTCCATAACCCAGTCACCCACTATTGATACTGAGTGTGGCATGAATGTTATGTATATGATTAGGGTGGCAAAGCAAAGGTTTCGGGAGTCAAGAATTCAGTTTCAGGACTACATTATATTGCTCATGGCAGGTGCATGTGTGGGTGTTCTCTCAAACATGGACGATACCAACCTTGGTGCTGGAGGCTACTTCTATACCCTCATCGCTTTAGGCAAGCTCAAAATCCTCCTCTTTTCTGATCAGAATCTTGCACTTTAATCACCTATTTGGTGACTGAACTTCCTCAACGAAAGATTTTTTCTTTACCCCAACAAATTACATTGATCTAACACAAGTTCAATGCCTTTGAAATATACAATCCAGCTCAAATTGTATGGCAAATAATTCATCAAGAACACAAACATGAAAAAAACTGTTTGTGTTTCATTTCATAAAATACATGCTGGCTGTATAGAAAAGATGCTCGCAGAGCACTGGGTACATAGGTGGTGGAAAACCCACTATAAGCTAATGGGTTGGTAGCATGGGTAATGTGGGGACTGGGTGGGCAGCTTTGCTGGTAATGATAGCATCCTTGAGAACATTTTCACAAGATAAACTTCAGTTTTGGAGGGAGAGCGCATCAGGAATAAATCGGGTAGCATATTTTGTGGCGAAGGATATGGTGGACTTGTTCAATGTGATCATCAAGCCTCTCATCTACCTCTCCATGTTTTATTTCTTCAGCAATCCTCGGTCGACATTTATCAGCAACTTCATCGTCACAATGGTGTTGGTGTACTGTGTGACGGGCATTGCGTACATTTGTGCTATCCTCCTTCAACCTGCACCTGCTCAACTGGTCTGGATCCTTTGCCTTTCTTCTGTGGGCATAATAAATCCTGTTCTTTTGTTCTGACCTAATTTGAAAATCTGCCACTGTAGAGGCACCTTACATAATAGATTTTGTAAGGTGCCTCGGAGGTGGCTATCTAAGAGGAAGAACTTTATGCTTTGTAAGGTACCTACCTCCAAATACAAAAGGAATAACATTAGGTCAGAGTTTCTATGGTTGTGGTGATATGATCTGATATGACAATAACAACAATTTTTTTCAATGCTGTTTTGTCATGACTGCAGTGGTCAGTGTTTCTCCCCATATTGGCAACGTTAATAGTGGCTGCCAAACGAACGGGTTTTTTACACAGTTTAACATATTTGAGTTACGCCCGCTATGCTAATGAGGCTTATGTGATTGCAAACGCTCAAAGGTCAGCATATCACAATATTCCTTTCCAATATAACTACATAAATCATTCTCAAGTAACAGCATAAAAGGAAAAAAATAAAAAATTCTTCTATGGTACTGAAAAATGATCAAAGGTGGGTTTGTTTTTTGGCTCATTTGCAACAGGTACAAAGGCGTATGGTTAATCACACGTTGCGCAGTACTAAATAGCCAGGGTTATCGTCTTGGCGATTGGACTCTGTGCTTAGTTATTCTTGCACTCTATGGTGCTGTTGCACGCATAGTCGCTCTCCTTTGTCTCTTTTTCAGTGACAGGAGCCGCCAAAAGTAGAGTTACGGTAAATTCAAATCCCACTCACAAGTAGTCAATCTTCAATCAAAGAAATCTCTTTTACATAGTTGCATGCAAGCGTTCATCTGAAGTTTCTTTCAACTTTTTTAGAATCTCACTGTAATGATTGTTTTGTTTACTGACAAATGTGGGTTTCTCTATTTGTCTTTCTTCTTTTGACAGGTATCTTTGTTGCACTTTTTGTCACAAATTGTGACTCTCTAGTGCTCTACCCAAATGTTTCCTTTTGGGTCATATTGTGCATCATGAGAGAAACAAGCTCTCAACTCCATGTCGAAAACTGAACAGAACTGAACGCAGCTGCTGAACAGAGCTCTCAACTCTTCTGGGCACTCGAAGATTCAAATGTCAAGCAAAAACCATTATTTCTTCATCAATTCATTCATTTATTAACACTTAAGGACTGCATTTTACCATACTTTCCCTGTTGGGTTTGTTCAATAAGTGTGGCTGATTATGGTGAAGATGCTGATCACACGCTCCAAAATTGTATTTTGTGCATATTATCAAATAAAGAGGCTGTCAAAACAAGTTGAAGTTGTCAGGATTTGTTTTATTGCATTTTTAGGATAAAGCCTTTCACACATCTTTGTTGAGTATTGTGAGACCGAGCATTTGTCCATCACTTTTCATATTTCATTATATCTGCTGCTGATGTGCGAACCCATGTGGTACATCTCCAAATTTGTATGGAAGTTGGAAATCACAGAGCAGCCATGGGCGGTAATCTTTTATTATGCCAATGAAATTGTGGTTTCTTGGTGACATTTTGCTAGTTTTTCTAGAGTCCATCCCACAATCGTCATGCTCTGTTCAATGCAACAGAACATGTCATTTAAAGACAGAAAATTCAATGTGAAGTTTCACATTGATATGCCAAAACTGCAACACCTACAGTTGTGATAGAACAAAAGAACAATTGTACCACTTCTTTATTATTGATAAGGCAAAAGATCTGGATTAACAAAGTCCAGTTTTTAAAGGTACAATGTGCACTGATTGAAAACAGACTGTAAAATTCCAAGTACATGTTGACTTCTGTTTGTAACAAAACTCCTGATCCCCCCACAAAGCTCCGCATCAACATTGTACGGATAAAACCCTCACACGCCCTTATCAACTAACCTCCCTTCATCAGAAAGAGAGCTAATCAACTGATGCAGGTGCAGACGGTTTTAGGGAAAACAGGAATGCATATGATTGCTACATGTAACAAAACTCCTGATTCCCCCACAAAGCTCCGAATCAACATCGTTCGGATAAAACCCTCACACACCCTTCTAACCAACCCCCCCCCCCTTTCACCAGAAAGAGAGGCAATCAACTGATGCAGGATGTGGACGATTTTAGGGAAAACAGGAACATATACGTTTGCTACATAACAAAAACTCCTGATTGCCCCACAAAGCTCTGAATCAACATTGTTCAGATAAAACCCATCCACCTGTAATCCTCTTACCCAAAACAAGAGGAGTTAAACCAAAATGGCCACAAGTGCATATGATTTTAGGGAAAACAGGACACATAACTGTTGCTACATAACAAAATGCTGGCACCTCTGAACCCAGAATTACACTGCACCACTTTTTGAGCCTGTGGGGATTTAGAATGGGTATGTGGTCAATGCAGCATTGTCATTGTAAGCTTCGTTTGTAAGGTAGATATATAGGTGGGGATGATCAAGGTCCAGGAACACCTCATTCGTGCTGAAAGAGTTGCAACCAACTGTTTGGTCTATGCATGTATCCTGTCCTCCAAATACATATGTCAATCCTTCAACTGTTGCAGCTGCTGTGCGGAAACGAGCAGTTGGGATGAAAGCCTTCTCAACCCATGTGTCGTCATCGTAGTAGAATATCTGCATTATCACCATTAAATGTTGGAGAGTCATTTACATGTCTCATCAACTGAAGTTGACCTGCAGTTCAGAACCTGCTAGATTGGAATGAGCCATTGATCAAGCTAACCAGGATGCAGGGGAAAGGGGGGAATGCTGGCAGGTAAAATAGTACCTCGTTAACATGCTTCGGGTACTTGAAATTTTGATCATTGTCATAGTGACCCTCTCCACCCACCAACATTAGCAAATTCCCTGGAAGCACTGAAATAGCCTGCCACAGATGCACATTGAATTTCATGAGTGCTAAAAGCCATATGCTCTAGCATTTTTCCCAACAATAAACAAGTTGCAGAATGCTTCTTGAAGTGATGTTTTCCTGAATCTACAGATTCCTCCATAAAGTTTCACGAGTTATCAATTGAATGGTCAGAACACAGAAATATAGTCCAGACAAAAGCAACCAGGAAGTGAAGATGCAGAGTAGACAAAAATGTAACACATACAGCATCCCCACGAGGGGTCAAAAGATTGGGCCTTGTTGTCCACACAGAAGTATTTGGATTGAAAGACTCCATTTTGGGACAGAACGAATTTTGGTCAGTCGAATTCCCATCATTCTGCATGCAAATAGCATCAAATCTCCCATCAGGATCTTGAACCAAATCAGCATTCCTAAATCATAAGATCAGAATATTCCAAGCTCTTTTAGGTTACAGGCTGCATACTGGCACCTTTGTTAAAAGCATTCAGCCAGGGCACATTAAAGATTTCTTGATCAGAAAAACATGTGAACTTACATAGTAGCCTCCGAGAGAATAGATTTCACCCATGAAGTTAGCACACATGTGATCACCACGGGCAGTTGGCATATCTGTTGTTCTTGACCATTCTTTTGTTGCTGGGTCATAAACAAAAGTGTAGTTCAAGTAGTTATAGTCTGCATCATAACCCCCAATTTGATAAACCTGCAAAACACAATACAACAGGTTGCCATTGTGCAGCTCAACAACAGGAAAAGGACAGACCAACAACTCTGTTGAGTTGCTCAAGGGCAACTTGGATAATGCAAATTCCCTGTAAATACTACCATCACAAGCTTAACTTTAAATCAAGCAAGATCCACAGAAATGAGAGTGAGAATTAGTTTACAGTGGTGAATAAGACCAGAGCTCAGACAACATACTTTCCCATAAAAGCTACCAGCACAAGTGTCACTTTGAGGGTATGGGGCGGGAGTCCCTTGACTCCATGTGTTTGATGGGATGTCATATATGAAAACGCTAGTCACCATATATGCAGCAGTGTCAATGGTACTGTTCCTTCCGCCAACGATGTAGATGGTGTCCTCTCGTCCATCTGCAACACAGACTCACAAAATAGACTTTGTAATCAATTCTTATACCAACAAAAAAAAAAGTGTTGTCATTTTTCCCTTTACACAAATCTAACAAAATCAATCTCTTTCTTGCAATTTCACACTTTAGGTGAACTAAGCAGCTCCAAATTGTAATGAGTCTGTTCTTTGACAATTCACCATTGCAATTTGTTTTTCGAATCTGCAAATGCAACATTGATTATCAAGCATTTAACTTGAAACCTATTTTCTCTCAATCAAAGAATTTGGTTGGTAGCACAACAACACTGACGCTAGTTTCATCATACATAAAAAAAACTATGATGATTTGCAGGTCCATGCGATTTCAGCAAACAGTTTTTCAAAAGAAGGGTTTGAGAAATCAAGTGTGTTTACTGTCAAGGAGAGTGGCACCAAAGCGGTATACTGGCGCAGGCATCGAACTCATCTGAGTATAGTTATGGAAGATTGGGTCGAATCTCCACACATTTGCTGTCACATTGCCATTTGATTCACCGCCAATTATGTATGCATAACCACCAGCAGATATGGCTAAATGATCTGTCAAGACCTCTGTGCACCAATAGTTCCACACCAAGACATCAAGCTTCTTGAGAATTAGGTCAAGTCAAAACAGATTTCAAGCCTTACAATCCAAACAAGAAGAAACCAGCATTCAGATTGATGATGTGAAGAAGAAGAAGAAGAAGAAAAAGAAGAACATCATCATCATCATGTGAAGACTCCAAGTGTGGGCAGTTGTTTTGGAGATATAAAACTTGAAGAAAAACAAGAACACAAACAAGATGATGAGGTGGAGACTCCATGTGCGAGCAATTGTCTTGGACATAGAAAACTTGAAGAGGAAGAAGAAGAAGAAGAAGAAGATGATAATGATGATGATGATGATGTGGAGACTCCATGTGTGAGCAGTTGTTTAGGAGATGGAAAACTTGAAGAAGAAGAAGAAGAAGAAGAAGAAGAGGATGATGATGATGATGATGTTATGAAGACTCCAAGTGTGAGCAGTACTTTTAGGATATAGAAAACTTGAAGAAGAAATGGAAGATGTTATACAACAAAAAGAGGAGGAAAGCTCAGAACCAGAAACCAAGAGAAACTTCTTCACAAGCATTTCATGATGAATTCAGAAAACTGCGAAAGACATCGGCAATGGCAGAAAACAAGCCAGAGCGATTGGAATTCCAACACAGAAAATGTACCAGGTAGAATAGTCTTGGCGGCCCAGAATCCACTCCCTCGGAACAAGCTGCCTCCGTATGTCAAGCCGTCCACGTTCCTGTAGCCTGAATTGCTTGCGAAAGTGACGTTCGGGTAGTCCAGCAAGCCTTCTCGTCTCTTGAGGCCTCGAATCAGACGTCCCTGCGTGCCTCCCACTGCTGCCAAGGCGACCAGCAACACCACTACCAGCAAGGCGAGAGCCAGTATCAGCCACTGCGTCAGGCGTACTGCCCTCCTCATCCTTGCTAGCTCCTGCTGTACGTTGAACACAGAATCGCTGTCCATCTCCAAGCTGCGACTCTTCTCCAGCCTCATCTTGTCGCTCTGTCTCTCTCTGTCTGTGTTTCTCTGTCAACAGCCAAGCTCACAAAGCTTTTTTGGTTCTTCGCTTTCAAAAAGCTTCTCTATAATTCTCAGAGACAAAAGACAAAAATTCCGCGCTCTTTTCTTCCTGATTCTCTCAAGAACCAAATGGCCAACTAAATTCAGCTTCACAGCAACTCCCGCAAGCTTCTGATTCTCACAGAACTCTCCACCGTCTCGCTCTTAGACTCTCTCTGTCTCTGTCTCTGTCTCTGTCTTCTTTCTTCTTCCTCGTTCTTCCTTCTTCGCCTTTTTTCGTTCGCCTGCGTTCTTCCTTCTTCTTCTTCGTCTTTGGTACGAGAATTCTTCAACGTTTGTGTCTACATTTGCTGAAGAGAAAGTTTCCAGAATCAAAACTCAAATCACCATCCAAATTTTCTTCTTCTCCTTCTCCTCTTCCACCTGCTCCTCCTCCTCCTCCTCCTCCTCCTCCTCCTCTTCTACCTTGCAATGCTTCTTGTCTGCTGAAACACAGAAACAAACAAACAAAAGTTGCAGCAACTAGAAGTTGTAGCAACTTTTGTTCATTTAACAAGAACAAAAGAGGAAAGTGCAGCAAAGGTTGCTCCTGCTGCTGTTGCTTCTCCTTCTTCACATGGATGAGACAGACAACAAGAAGCTCACAGGAGAAGCAAATTTTGTTTTGTCACAGAAAACAAACAAACAAACAAACAAATAAACAATCAAGTTGTCACAATTCAAGCTTCTCCTTCTTCTCCTCTAGACTTGCAATTCTATATTATTAAATAAATAAATAAATAAATATTTATGTCTTATTTATTTATTATTTTATTTATGTCATATGAGTTGATAATAACAGTAATAACAGTAAATTCAGATGATTTTTTTTGCCACAAATTAAATTGTCAGTTTTGGACCCAAAAATTGGGAATTATTTTTGGAAAATATGGTTTTTTTTTTTTTTTTTTTTT
>Ga0209611_10001794_pt1 | contig 37281 bp, 26 predicted proteins | sample S1TSphgellanicum_3_FD_187693 | JGI IMG/M metagenome (GOLD analysis project Ga0209611, IMG submission 187693) | Host-associated microbial communities from peat moss isolated from Minnesota, USA - S1T2_Fc - Sphagnum magellanicum MG (SPAdes) (version 2) | ecosystem: Host-associated > Plants > Peat...
AGCGTCTTCAGGTCGCTTCCGGCCTGCCTGCGTCCCTGCGTGTGCGAGGAGAGTTTGTGCGGTCGATTCGCTTGCGAGGAAGGTGAGCAGCTTCTAGATTCGTAGAAGGGTTTGCAGTTCAGAAGTTGAATCGTTTTTCAGCTTTTTTTCTTGGAGAAATTTCGTTCATTTTTTATATTCATTCCTTTGAAAGAGACAATAAGGTTTGCGAGCGAGTTGTGTGGTAGAGCGATCGGTAGCAGTTCTCTGCGTTATTTTTATTACGAGCCTTGCTTGCTTGACACTCCAGCTTGAAGGATTGGCTTGCGAAAGTGTGGAATAGCGAGCATAGTAGGACTTTTTGTGGTACTAGTTGCAGGGTCTATAGGTGAGCGTATTTGGCTCTTAGAGACTGAGAGGGAGAGGGGGAGAGAGGGTCTCTTTTGAGCTTAGTTCGGTTGACGTTTGTAAAGTGGGATTTTGTGCGGGGGATTTTTTTTTGGTAGCGTTTTTTGTTTTGCTGTGAGAATGAAGTGGTTCGATAAGCTCTTTGGAAGCTCAGGATCTTCACATGATTACGATGGGGAGGGATACTATTATGGTCACCCGCCGCCCTACAATTCTGGTGGCTGGAATGGACCGGATTTCTTCTCGGTACCTACCTATTAGGCCTTTTCCCCCTTTCTTTCTTGTCTTCTTTTGCCGCTCTGTTTCTTGAGCTGTGGACCGACGCATGGGTGGCTTTGACATGCAAAGTTTCGGTGATTCGCTTGCTGAAAGGATGATCTTAAAGTAGTCCTTGCTATGGAGGTGCTGAAGGATTTGGCTACATGTTTGAAAACAGGATCCAAGGAGGAGGGACGAGGGAACATCTTATGGCAATGACTGGCCTTTCTATCCAAATGACAGACCTTATTACTCACATGAGAGGCCTCCATACCCCAGTGATACACAAAGCCACGAAGAGCTTGATCGAGCCATTGCCTTGTCTCTAGCAGAGGACCACAGTTAAGCCTGTCCTGAATTGCCATTGAAATTTTTTTGCCTCAAATTAATTAGGGATCAGTTCGACAGTTTTGTAGATGAAGAATTCTTGAAGTTAGAATTGTGCAACTGTGAGCATATCAGTATTCCAAAACTTGAAAAAGGCTGGGCACTGTTGTGCTTCACCTTTGCTGTGTCTTGGGAACCCTATCTCTCATGAGAGGTAGGTGTGTGCGTAGTTGGTCTGATGTGATTCTCGGAAAACCTGACATCTGTCTACTTTCTTTGTGGCATGTGTCTTCAGGGAGAGAGAGGCCAGCGCAAGACCTTGAGGATGAACAGTTGGCTAAAGCTCTGCAGGAAAGCTTGAATGTGGATAGTCGACCCCGTTTTGGAAATCCATTCTTTCCTCCACATGTTCCTGAAGTAGTCCCAAGGCAGACATCTGACTTTCTTCTTTTGAGTACTGTCTTATGCTCAGCCATGTAGTGGCAGAGACTTCAAAATTAGAAACCTTGTTAACATGGCCCATTAAGGTCCACTGGGTTGGGACCCTCTTCTTGCCCAGAGTGTGAAGCCACAACAAATGAAGTTATTGGAGTATGAGGGCAATATGCACTCATGAATTGATTTGCTGATGATTAATTCTTTTTTATGTTGTAATTTCTATTGTTATTTTGTCATCTTGGAACTGTAAATGTCATTCTATATTGTACAGGCTCAATGACCCCAGAGCCCATGCTTCATATTTGTAGACTGGTTCTCAATTTCTTGTCTGGCCTTGTCAACCAGCTGGCAACTAATCTGGGCATACTAAAGCTTACAGGGTTTGCTGGGTATTTTACAATGTGATAGATCAAATTGTGCTGGCTGTGACCAGCCCCTTGGATATGGGCGCTTTCTGAGCTGCTTGGGAAAAACCTGGCACCCTAACTGTTTTTGTTGCCGTCTGTGCAACAAACCAATTTCTGAACGCGAGGTGCTTGACTTTTACTGCCACCATTCAAGCAAAATTGTGGATTGCAACTGAAGTTTCCAGTGATGCAAGTCATCAGCATTTTTATCATTGACCGACTAAACCTTCATCAACAGTAAATTGAACTGCTTGATGTCTTTCAGGGTAAAGAGGAGTTCTTGGTATTCATATGTGCTAACTGAGTGTTTATTGTCATAACAGTTTTCAGTTCAGGGAAGGGATGCTTACCATCGTGACTGCTACAAGGAGCTTTTCCATCCCAAGTGTGAAGTCTGTCATCATTTTGTAAGCATGCTCTCCACTTTTGTCAAATACTTGATTATGAGGATCAAGATGACATGTGATACCTCTGTATGGTGTAGCATACTGTGAACTGAATTTGGTCCCATTGCTGACTAACGAACACCTTAGAACAGTATGTAGTTAGTATGCATTTGATGCTCGTTACACTTCTATTTTGGAATCTTCTCACAAATTAACAGATTTTCTACTCTGCAATTCTATAGATATCAATAAATGTAGTCATACAGTGCTCATCGCCCATTGCCATCATATCAATAGCCCAAATGGAAGAGCATTCTATCCTTGCAGTACAAAATAACATTGTCGCAAAACTTGCATTCCACCTTCCCTAGCTTGTCCTCTGCACACTTCCATTTTGTAAATTCACAGAGTTTTTTACTCTGCAATTTTGTAGATACCAACAAATGGTGCAGGGTTGATAGAGTATCGGTCTCATCCATTTTGGAATCAAAAGTATTGCCCAATTCATGAGCGGGATGGCACAGCACGATGTGGTAGTTGTGATCGTATTGAGGTGGAGCTTGCAGATGCTTTCCTGAACTGTATCAATATTACATTTGAATTGTGTGATGTTTTCAGATTAGGTTATCATGGATTCTAGTTATCCTGTTCTTATGATACACCAATGGATTTTAGATGGGTCATAAATTGAATGCCTGAAGGTTACTCACTATTGTATCCTACTAGACATTCTAATCACATAAAGCATCTGCAGGCAGGATGGTTTTTGATAGGGGCAAGGGGTAATGGATTTTCTGTGCAGGCTGAAGATGTGCAGTATCATAGACTGAATGATGGGCGGAAGCTATGCTTAGAATGCCGTGACACTGCAGTTTTGGATACCAAGGCATGCCAACCCCTATACCGTGAGGTTCTGAAGTTTTATAAAAACCAAGGCATGAAGATTGACCAGGAGATACCTATGCTCTTGGTGGAGCGAACAGCCCTCAATGCTGCTCGTGAAAGTGAGAAAGATGTGAGTTGAATACCAGCTTACCAAATTTTCAATGAGTTGCTTGAGACTGCTGCTTTCCATCTACTTGCACCTCAATTATGTACGATCACCAATGCTGTGCTACGTGCACATGGGTTAAGTACACACATGATTTTCAAGAATATGGAAATCTATATACATTTGGGTCAAAGTGTGGACTGAATGGAAGCCTGTCTTTGGACCTATCAAGTTCATGGATCATAGAGGTATGGGGTCATGTCATCATCCAGGCATTGAGCTCTGGCTTACAGGGTAGGATGATGACTCATCAATTGGCATGGGTGTTGATTTGTGAGTTGCAGGGACATGCACATACAGCAGAGACACGAGGTTTGTGTCTTTCAGAGGAACAGACAATTTCTACTGTGAGTTCTATACTTATTCCTGTTATCTTACTTGTGAAGGCTGTTGCAACAAGATTAGTGCACGGATAGGCAGACATACTCATTAAACTCTCATATGTGGCCAGTCCACTACCATATTTCTCTCATTGCACTTTACAATCCTTTATGAAATTACCAGTTGACAATTTTCTGAATGGCAAGACTTTTGATTTTCGTGGGTAAACTAATTTTTTTTTTTCAATACCCTTCACGCTTAGGAGTATGTTCAACCATTGAGTTAAAGCCATGAAGTGCTTACTGAATTGCTTGCAAATGTCTATCATAGGCACTGGCAGGTTTAGGGTGTCTTAATGAGAACTTTTAGTTCTGGTGGCCTTATTATAAGGACATCCCCTGTAGCCATAATTGTCCAGTGATTCTTATCATAGTTACCCTCAACATAAAATTTTGGCTTAGAATTATACCTGTGTAATTGTTAATTTAGCTCCTTAACACCAATTGGCATTATCTCTGGACAGGTGGTTGGGAGGAAGCCAAGGATGCCAATGGGTCCTGCATCTTTGTTTACAGAACCTCAGAAGCTGGTCCGACATTGTGAAGTCACTGCAATCCTTGTGCTGTATGGCCTCACCAGGTAAAAGATGCCACATGGCTGTGTCAGAGCTCATGGTTAGGGGATCACATGAAGTCACTCTCACTTTGCCTTCTGAAGCTGACTATGTGAGCTAAGGACAATTTGTCCCTTAAGAGGTTCTAGTGGATACGGATTGGTTTGTAAAGGAGATTCATTGTACTAGATTGTCTAATCCATGTAAACAGAAGATCAAAAACCCTGAACCTGAAGCTAAAACTAAAATGCTGTCTTTGATGGCATGGTCTGTATTGCAGGTTGCTGACTGGGTCAATTCTGGCTCATGAGCTTATGCATGCATGGCTTCGTCTTGATGGTACTGAATTCTTTCTACTGATCTAAAGCATTCTTTTTCTTGGTTGGCTTTCCTGGACCATCCTCTTCCATGCGTCTTATTCATACATGCAAAAACTGGGGTTGATATGTTGTAACAGCAAGTTACATCTAATTCTAGGTTAGAAGAATGCACTATATGTGAGTCTTTTTTTAACACTTCAAGGACCTGTGTCCATTTTCTGTAGCCATATGCTAAGCTCTTTGCATGCTTGTATGGTGGAAGCATCCTCACCATTTTTACTGTGAGAACTTCACATGGTTAGCTCTGGAAGGGGTTCATAGTGAACCAAATTGTTGTAATTTCAAGGGGAGCACATTTTATTAGATCATGATTAGGTGATTGAAACCAACCTTGGCACTTGCAGGAGGATTCTCCAATCTACCAAATGATGTTGAGGAGGGTATTTGTCAAGTTATGTCGCACATATGGTTGTCAGGTGAGCTCAAGAATATGACAAGCAAAAGCTCTGGCTCTTCTTCAGCACACAGTGCAATTGAAGCTCGGCTGGGTGAATTTTATCTCCACCAGATTGTGACAGATTCATCACCAGTATATGGGGAAGGATTCCGTAGAGGATATGATGCTGTGATGCAATTTGGGCTCTCACGTACTCTTGAACATCTCCGCCTTACCAGAGACTTCCCTTGATGCTTTACTGGGGCATGAATTACTTCCTCCCTTCAAGGTGGGGTCACAGATTCCCGTTCTCTGTCCAGTGCAGCTGCACAAGTAGAGCACTAGGACTATTATCTCTTAGTATTATTGCCACCTTGGTTTTCCAACAACAATTGTGTGGAATTTCAACATATGCTGAGGAGTTACTAAGGCGAGACCAGAATAGGACTTTACAATGTGTATTCGGCCAATTTTACTATCTCCCATGAGGCCAACAAAGTAGTTAGCTGGAGAGACTTTCATGAAGATTATGTTATATGCAGTCTTGTAGGGAATCTGACATACTATCTGACACTGAAGTCTGAGAAGTGCACACTGGCAATTTCCATAGTATGAAGAGTTGGACTATTAAGTAGCATTTACCCCTCCTACTGAAGACACCCTGTTAGGAATCAACTAGACAGATTGGAGTCCACGATATAATTGAAAAAGTTCATAAGGAATTGTTGGGAAGATTGTGGTAGAACTATGCCAGTGGGATTGGTTGGAATTATGAAATCCCAGTACTAACATTAGGTGAAGAGAATATGCTCAGTTTTAGCACATAAAAAATTGCTTGTCTTATTATGTTTCTGGTACCTAAGTACATGCTAGACTTGTCACTAGTGACTTGCATATGCAGGTCTTGTAGATTTGGTGCCGCATGTAGGCATTGGATGTGTATGGCAGCACCTCTAGATTGATGAGGTCAGTGGACAGCCATGGCAGTGTGGCAGCACTGCTCATGGCAAAGATGATGGCCTGGCTCTTTGACTGACACGCAAAAGGTTGCGACTGCACTTGTTTTCAGGTTACCTTCGAAGTGTTAGTGTTCTTGTGGAGATTTCTCTGCTATCCAAGAGATATGAGTAAAAGGTGCAAGATGTGATTAATGTTTTTGCATCCTCCAAAGTACTCGGAAGGCTTAAATTTTCTACATTTTGGGATGTCTGGTGTAATGTAAGTTGCATAACAAGGGTTATGTAGGTGTATTGCAACTCAACCATTTGGCTTGATGGTGTGCTTCTTAGCCACTGAACTATGCTTGATGTTTTGGTTGAAGAGTTTGGTTTTTAAATTGGGCTAAGGCTATCAACTGCAACTTGTGGGTCTTGTGTGTAATTTGTATCTTGAACTTGCAACTCCACATTTTTTCTTATATTATCGTATACTTTCTTCACATGATCTTTAACCAATAAAATCTATCAGAAAACTATAAGAATGAGTCTTTAGTAGTTATACATGTGTTCAGCTTGACTTTAAAGGTGGTCATTACTTGACTAGTTGATAAACAAGTAATGGAGTTTGGCCTTGTTGAGGTGGGGAGGCAAATATAAAATCAACCATTCATATGGAAGCTAAATTTTTCAAGAAAAGATGGTGAATTTGAAAGGTACCTTATGACAACAAAAGTTCTTATCCAAGCATCTCAATAAAATGATTCTGTAAATGTTTCTTTCAACTATGATAGACTATATAGTGCACTTGTAATGTGGTTCAATGGACCGCACCTTTACAATCCTCCCATTTGTTCTTGGATTGACAATTGGCTTGACCATCTCCTTGGTGGCATTAGGGTTAAAAGTTCAAAAGATTTTGGATAATCACTATCCAAACTTTGCAAGCTCAATTTGCATTTTATTCAAATGTTTCAACAATTTTATTTGATTTTGTTTAGTGCCAAATATGCAAAACTTATCAGGTAGGCCTTGATTTTTCAAATGTCATTTAAGTTTGACATGCAAGGATTCAAAAAGTGGTTAATTCATTAGTGTCATCTAGTTCTCAACATGAATATGACAAGTTGACTTGACTTGTGTTTGGAAATATTAAAGTAATGGTATGCATCTAATAGCTTTTGAATTCTTTTGACAACCTTCTATGGTCTTTACAAGTGAGATTTCAACAATCATCGTATATTCATTATGTTTTGCATTGTCAACCAATCCTAATATTTCATACCATCCTTTAACAATCAAGTTAAAAGTGCTTGGTACACCTTCTATGGTCTTTACAAGTGAGATTTCAACAATCATCGTATATTCATGATGTTTTGTGTTGTCAACCAATCCTAATATTTCATACCATCCTTTAATGATCAAGTTAAAAGTGCTTGGTACAACTTGGCGACACATACATCAAGCTCATGTATATGTAACTACTTTTACAATCTAGACTTATACAATAGGCGTTTCATGAGCTTGTGAATTGAGGAGTTGAAAAGGAGGTTACTAAAGCAAAGTAGAAGGGAGGAGCAAAGAAAAGTTGCAACCAAAGAAGCTACTATTTTAAACCTACAACTCATTGGCACAATCTTTGTTTTTCCAACATTTACAACAAATTTTGGACAATACAAATTATTGTCACTAGTTCATACTTTGCGATTTTGTGTTCAATGTTCATTTTTATGATATACATATATATATTACAAATCTTCAACTTATTGTTTCCACTCTCCTTTTGCACTAGATTTCCCATGTGTGAACATTGTATTATTAGCCTAGCAAGTTCAACATTTTAATGTCGAAAATTTTAATATGTTTTCTCTAATGATTCTAGCATATACATTAAGAAATGCATTTGTACACTTCGGTGTCAAGATTTTCAATGTAAATGCACTTTCAATACACCTTTCTAGCTTTTCAAAACTCTTGAATCTTCTTACTCATTTAATTATTTAGTGCCAAATTTGCTAAGTTGGTATGATAATACTTTCTTCAAAACATCCATCCCCCAACATCTTGTCATCATAATACCAAATGTAAATCATTCATGATTATATGTGTTGAAAACAATACCTATTTAAGATTGTCAAATCTCAAGTGAAAATATACATAATAGATGGATAAACATTAAAATTTTACATGTAAAGTACTTGTGGATGACCATGGCTATAAGCTTTTGAAACAAAAGTTGATGAAATAAATTCCCAAATTGATGTTCAAAATTATTTCATGCAATGACCATTTGAATCAGCATAGATTGGTATTCTTCTTGGTATTATGTGATACAAAACATTTAGAATTAAGAGACATTATGGATCAAGAGAGGGATATTTGTTTGCCACATTGATGTAACTTGAGTTGCAAGTTGTAGAACATATATTATGGGGAAATGCTTCCTTGGAAGGCTATTCTTGGGACACCCAACAATGTTCAAGTCCATGGTAAAAGTGCCTTCCTCCAAGTTTAGTTCCGAATTAGGGTGGTGGGGACGTCATTTTGGGGGGTAGGGGTTGGGGGGAGTGAGTTTGGCTTGTCCAATTTACTTGGTTTATTTGCAACCATGTGCTCATTGAAATAACTTAACTTGTTTGAAAAACTTGAATCATTCAATTAACTTGGTTCACCCAATAATTTGGTTCATCCAACTTATTTGGAAAAATATCAACTTAAAATGAAAATTAAATAATTGATTTGAAATTGGGAAATTAAATAATAATAAAAAACACACGCACATAATGTAATGACAAAAACATATAATTAAGATAAATTTCAATAAAAATGAAATATGCTAAAAAAATTTATACTACCTCACAATCTGCATACTTTATTATTGTGAATTATTTGCTTTGCTACTACTTACTTTGTTAAGTTAGAATTTTTTTTTTTTAAATGTGAGAAATCAGAAATTTCTAAAATATTTTAAAATAATATTGTGAATTCCTAGTTTTGAAGTTCCTTGTATAGATTTTGAATTATTCATAATAGTTATTTTCATAAATAAATTTCATATCATGTCAAAATATAAATATATTCATATATTAACATATTTTGTGTCATGTGAATGTAGGCGTGTTGGATGAAAATTGAAAAGGATGGGCTGGCAAATGTAGGAAAAATAACATCAAAATGAGAAAAAGTTGCAATGATTATTTACATTTATATTGAGAGATTTTTTTTTTGAAATAAAAAAAAAAATTGAAATGCACAATACTAACAAATTTCATTCAAGATTTGTTATTAAAGAACATTTATGTGTTGAAATGTTTACACATCCATGTGGAACAATATTCAATACTTGTAAAATATGTCTTGATATTTTTATTTTTGTATTACCATAAGTTATTTTAAATCCAATTATTGGTTAGGTGATTATGTAAAGTGGAGTGATGAAAGACATGTTATGATGTGTAAAATTTGTAACATGTTGATTTCATTATGTTTTGCACACAATTTTGTTGCACACCATGAGTCCAAACATAATGAAAAAATTCAAAAACATAATGTGAAAATTGCATTAAAAAGCAAGTATAAGTTTCAAGCTTTGTTCTATTTTGCTTCATACCAAGTGCATTGCATAATGAATAAATTAAAAAATAAAAATACACTGCAAGGATCAAATGTAAATGGTAAAGAACATATTTTTCCAAATTTTGCTAGCAAGTGTGAATTATTTGAATGTATTCAAAGATAGAAAACCGATGAACCATTACATATAAAGCATTATGATTTTAATTATAATGTTTCATGTTTTGTGACCTTATATTAGTTTATAAAATTTGTAAAGATTTAAAAACAACATTGACTACAATTGAAGTGGCTTTTAATAGTTCATTTTAACCTTTAAAAAATAAATAATTTAAAAAATAATAGTTTGAATTACATTTTATTCAATGATACCTTTATTCATTTGCACATATCATATTTTGAAACAGGTTTGTTAAAAAATATTCTCATTTTTTGTACATTCATGGTTTTTAGTCTTTCAATGTGAACCAAAAATAGATAATGTATTAAAAAAGTTCAGGTCACAAATTTCATGTCACATTTGAACAATTAATTAGAAACGTCATTTTTATCATTTAAACTTGTCAAAGCATACATGTTTCAAGAACCAACATTATAAAAATCAAATTGATCAAATTCAAAATCCAAATAAATATGGTAATCAAGTTGACTTAAAAATCATGAATATTTATATGTTGGCCTAGTCAATCAAAACATTTGTGTTTGTTAAGACTTCATAGCAAGTCACATTTCGAATGGCAAAATCCAAATCGACTTGGCAACTAGCTCCTTTCAACACTTCCTCATTAACACCATCCTTTTTGTCAACCTTGCACTATGTTTGAATCACAACCTAAAAGTCTTGCATGTATTCCATTATAAAACCTCAATGATTTTTCAATTGCATAACTTTCAACTAGGCATCCTTTGAATCTTTTCATGCATCGCATGTACCCTTTTATTATTTTGTTCATTTTTTTTTATGGAGTCTATCATTCTACAAAGGTTAATGAAAGGGTTATAGACATGAAGAAGTGACCGTATCATCTAAAGCATGCACCTCCACAAAAGAACTTTGAAAAACATGGGAGGGACGACCACATTGGGAGAGGATGAACACTTATAATCTTCTTAAGGAAAAGAAATAATGAACACATGAACAATTTTTCATATGTTGATTCTCAAAATGTGTAACTTTAGTTATTGTTTAAACTAGGTGTAATAGCATATTCATGCCTCTTGTTAGAATACAAAATTTTGTTATTAGTTTGAAATTGACAAATCTATTTATTTTACGATGGATATTGACAAATTGCTTTGGTGGTTTATTACAAATGAAATCACATTTCGTGTGATATAAAACATGTACCTTGTGTATGTGATAAGTAGTGTCTACTTGCACAAGAGCTTGGTTGCTAATAATTTATTACACACTAACTAGTTCCACTCACACCTTACATCCATGCACAATTTCCAAAATCTCAAAATTGAATGATTTCTCCCATGTGACACTTTGTTTAGGAATCCAATGTCACAAATGGCTTGCAAATCTAACCTTGTATGGGAATAGTGAATTTCACAAGGAAATTCCTTCATTCTCAAGCTCTCATAAAACATCTCAATTTCAACATAATGGACTCGAATTCATGAAGATGAAGGTTTTGACCTTTTACAACTAGCTCAAAAGAAGTCATGTTTGCATAAAATTGCTTTCGCTTTGCCAAACAACACCAACCAATTAAATGATTGGCCATTAGCCTATGGCTAGGGCTAGACACCACTTGTACTTTAATCCTACCGTATCATGACAATTTGACAAGAAAGTGCTTGAGATATAAAATGATTAGGGGATTTTATATATCCTATCATCATAACATTCTTCAAAATCTAGTGGTGCTTTTCAACAAGTTTTGACAAATAATCAATGACAAATTATGCAAAATACTAACATCCAACCTTCTAGCAAAGCACCACAAAGTCTTCAAAGGGGTAATGGCTTTATGTTCAAAGAACTTAGGGTTCATTAGATCTACAAAAGTTGATTAGAAATATGCAATAACAAAATGCAATTGCTGAAATTGATCTCTTAATTCCAACAAATGGCCAACCAATTTTGGCCTTACATTTATAGCAAAAGACCCATTGCAAAAGAACCCCATCGTTATAACATCATACACTATTCACAACTATTATGGGGCTCATTCTCTGATTGTTTGTTCCATTCTCTGTGTAGTGTTCAGGTTTCCATTTCCACTTATGACTGTTGCTTGTTCCATGAAGTAACAAAGCTATAAATCTCTTTGAGTACTTTTCACTAAAGAAACAAAAAAGCTGAACATACTTTCTAAGCAACACTATGCAGTGACAGTAGATGGAGATGAAATCTCATAGATACTTGTTCTCTACTGGCAATCTATAATGCAACGCAGAAGATATTCCTAATTCTTTCTTTGTGTGAGTGCAACAGTACACAACATTACTGGACTGCTATATCCTGCACAAAGATACTGAAATAGTGAGATTGGTACCTCCAGTGCCATCAGGATTCATTGTGTACAAAAGCCTCCGAATCCCTGCTCATGACAAGACCTGAGGCAATGATAATAGTATGAGTTCAATAAACTACTTCCATAGGCTTAAAATCCAATAATAATTTTTCAATATCATCAGCTGAAATCTTAAATATATGAAGAAAGATTCAGAGAAAATGAGTACAGAAAGCAAAATTGAAAGCAAATACAAACTATTCCTACCAAAAAGCCCTTCATTAGAAAGAGCTATCAGATGCATTCCTCACATCTCCATGGTGGATAGGTGGAGATGTGGGCTATGGTGTCACTTTTGTGATTCTGAAATTTTTTGGAGTCTACAGAACTTGCTACAGTAGTTACAATGCACACAACCCATGCAACCCTATCACACAAAATAAACTATGCAAATCGAAGACAAGGATATTGTTCAGTTGAAGTAGAAGGAGAACAAAATTTTAGTGTTGTCAGCTCTGTCTTTGAAAATTCCTAAGGTTAGTTGTATCTGTGAAAATATCAATGTGAATTCAAAGAGAAAACTCCACATACTAATCATGTAAAAATACCAAAACCAACGTTTTGTCTGTTCCAATCAAACCAAAACAACACTACAAAAATGATTGTTGCATGTTCGAGACTGCTCTCTTCTTAATTAGACAGGCAACAACACTTGTCCACTTGGATTTGTGTTAAATATTTGTCTCTAAAATTGAATTTGATATCCTATGCGAAGAATCTGATCATCGTCAGTAGCTGTGAGCACTCTATGAGTGAATCCATTCAAACTGTGTTGATGAGTAATCTTCGGTCCAAATTCACAGTCAGACAAGGATCAAGCAATGCAAAAGATAGTGTGGACCACTTACATGAGAAAAAAATAATTTGGAGAGGGTTTAGGGTTTAGGAAACCCTCTCCTTGAGCCCCTCTGGACAAATTTCCAGTGATAGAGCATCAGCTGTTGTACAAAGTATTGCGTTGTCGCAGTCATCAACAGCAGCTTTCAAGGTTGCAGGCTCTCCTGATTCACGCCCAACACCAATTTGCACTCAGAATGGAAGCATCTCCATGGTCTCCCTATCAGCCCTTCCTCAGCAGCCGGCCTCAACTTGTCTGATACTGAATTGTTCACATCAGAAGATGCAAAAGTGTGCTAAAAAAATGGATGCGCAAAGGATTTCATTATTTATAGTTCTAAACCAACATACCTTCACTTTGTCGCCGCAAAAGCTGCAATTTTCGGACAAGAATGCGGTCAACACGGCCAGTATAATTACCCTTGCAACTTGTCCTCTGGTGAATTCATCATTGGGACTCACGAACTTGCACATGAGTCGTCAAATGCTGACTTCCTCATGTTCATGATCTTCTGTTACTCTAGCTGAACTTCTCAGCTGAACTAAATCTGTCGAGAGATGACATAAATTATTGAACACTGACATGATCATCGAGCAGGCCCCATTGCACTCGCATCTCTAAGCTCGGTGCTACCTGGTCCAGGTTGCATGTGCGGTTTTGCAGTGAGCAGGACGAGATTAAAAACTCCTTCTGTCTACCGGGAGTCAGGAGCTCCGATACTGCCGCTCGTAAGCTCTCCTCCATGAAAGCATCGAATTGAAGCTCGTCATCGGGTTAGCCATGGCTCTCAATATTTCATTGCACACAAACAAAAAAAATTCTCTACTACCTATTCCACTGCCACAAAATCACAAAATTCTATTCCTCTACACACAAATCACCGACTTCTTCTCTTCCACAGCTCTCTACATCAAAACGTGACTGTAAGCAACGAGACATCCTTGTTTGCTCCCAACCAAAAAAAAAGGGGAAAAAGGAAAACAACTTGACTACAAAAGCTCAAGGTTTCTGACATTCTTGACGCGCTGCAACAGGATTAAATCGCGCAATTGTGTCGAGGGATAAAAAACAAAACACGCGAGGACGGACCCTCTTGCGAGAAGGAGAAAGGAAACCATCATCCCTGTGACTGACTGATTACCACACGGTCTAGACCTTCACAACAGTTCAGCTAGCACTAAGTATAATACCAGTGAAGCAATAATCTGGGTGCTCGGCGGCTCGTCATCTAATCGTGTGGCTCACAAGCCAGGTTGTGATCGCATCTTACGGTTCACATACCATTTTCATATTAGGGTTTGGGGCGCGCGCGATTTGTTTTGTTTGTTTGTTTTTCTGTGTGTATGCAAGTGTCTGTTGTTGCGAGGCGGTTGAGAAGAGGCGGGAGAGGGAGAGAGGGAGAGAACGCGCGCGAGAGCGAGAGAGAGAGAGCGAGAAGCGTGCGTGTGGAACAAGATGAAGATCGAGGAGGTGCAATCGACCACCAAGAAGCAAAGAGTTGCGTCCCACACGCATATTAAAGGCCTTGGCCTTAAGGTACTCTCTCTCTCTCTCTCTCTCTCTCTCTCTCTCTCGTTTTCATTTCTTGTTGAACGGGAAGGATTGGGGGAGTGTATGCGGGGTTCAAAGTAGCCTAAAGGTTTAAGCGTAGTGCAGTCAAGAGAATTTGGATGGAGAAGGCTACTTGAAGGATTTTTCCGAGTAGTTTTTGTTGCCTCCTTGCCCCGTTATCCCTTAGAAGGAAAGGGGGAACTCTCGATCAAAGATTTGAGCATGTTCTAGTACTGATCAATTATTCCTCAAAATATCACGAGCTTGAAGTTTTCCGTGTTCTCTCTCTCTCTCTCTGTCTCTGTTTCCTTGGTTTGGTTCTTTTTGTTTTGGTTTTGGTTTTTTCATTATTTCTTTTGTTCTCCTTTCATCTTGGTTACCTTGGTCATCTCTTTCTCTTTTATGTTTTTTGAGATAATTGGCCGGCTGCTGTGTCTTCCCATTACTGCCATTCTTGTTACAGAAACTCAGTATGGTGTTTAATGTATGACTTGATCCCCACCAACAGCCAGGAGCTGATGAAGTCAGTGGGGGATGCAATAATGATAGTTGGTCACCACTGTTCATGTTGCTGTTGTGGTCATTGGACATGTGGGTGGCTGTCCCTGTTGTTCACATGCTCCTATTCAAAATTCTAGTGTTTTCTTACCGTGGATCTCATTGATTTTCCAATTAGCATATATGCTGTCAGATCTATTATCCCTGCTATTAGGGCATCTCTCAATTCTGTTCAGGTTGACTTAAGTAGTAAGTACAGAGAAGTTCTCAATTACTCATGAAGATATCACCAATAAATTGGTTCCAGTATTGGTGGGTTTTCTTTCTTGTTTGTAAAGTTGTCACTTTTGCCTTCTATTATCTAACCATTGGAAAATTGTGATTGTGACATGCTTTCAAGTGAATGTTCATTTAACACAGATCTGCATTTCGGTCATTCTGGAGAAGTTCAGTCCTAATAGCTTTGACTGATGCAGCATTTGATCACAAGCCTTCACAACCCACTTTTTGCAATCCATCTCAGCATGTTTTGAGAATTAAAGGAGTCCTCAAGATAAATCCTCTTGCATGCAATTGCTACATTTAGTGTGGTATTGTTGCTAGTTGGTGTTGTTGTGAGGGGTTAAAGCACATGTACAGGTTTTGTGTCTTTTTGGTTGCAGGATGATGGTAGGGCACTGGGGATGGGGTCAGGATTTGTGGGCCAAGAGCAGGCACGGGAGGCTGCAGGTCTGGTGGTGGACATGATCCGTCAGAAGAAAATGGCAGGCCGTGCCCTTCTTCTTGCTGGTGCCCCTGGCACTGGCAAGACAGCACTTGCTCTAGGCATAGCACAAGACCTTGGCAGCAAGGTATGATGCTTGAGCTTGATCAATCAAATGTCCCAGGCCATTTTATCTTCTGGAAAAAACTAATATTATGACATGTTCATGCAGGTACCATTTTGTCCAATGGTAGGATCTGAGGTCTACTCATCAGAAGTTAAAAAAACAGAGGTTCTTATGGAGAATTTCCGGCGTGCCATTGGACTCCGAATCAAAGAAAACAAGGAGGTCTATGAAGGCGAGGTGAGCAACATCAGGACTAAGCCTTAGACTGCCAAATAAGATAAAACTTAGTGGTTAGATGGTCCAAAATTCAGTTTTGTAATCCTGGAATGGAAAATTTTGTGAAGGAGAAATGTAGCTCTCATCTGGTTGGTCCCAACAGAGCCAGTTGCCTGATTTTGGTGACAAGGGAGAGTCATAGCCTATCTGCAGAAGTTAGGTGAACAAACAGCTGTTTAGAACATGGATTTCTTAGTGACTGCCTCTGTGGAGAGGCCTCTTAGTACTAGTTTAGGTTGTCACAGGAAGTTAGGTGATGTGGTTCCATGAAATATGGAGATAGTGTGTTGGGAGTTGAGATTTGGCCTGTGTGCAGGTGACTGAACTTACACCAGAGGAAACAGAAAGTGTAACAGGAGGGTATGGCAAGAGCATTAGCCATGTTGTAATTGGGCTGAAAACTGTGAAGGGTACCAAACAACTCAAGCTGGACCCTACAATCTATGATGCACTTATCAAAGAAAAGGTATACATCAGGATCCTTTCGCTGTTATCTTCTCCCTTAAAGTGGATATTAGTCTCCTGCTAGCCTTGTCTTTGAAGGATCTTCTTCCAGTTCTTGCAGTGACAGGATGTTGAGAAGATGCAATGTGGTGTAGGTTCTGGTGGGTGATGTGATATACATAGAGGCCAACAGTGGTGCAGTAAAGCGGGTGGGCCGCAGTGATGCCTTTGCTACTGAGTTTGATTTGGAAGCAGAGGAATATGTTCCTCTTCCAAAAGGAGAAGTTCACAAAAAGAAAGAAATTGTTCAGGTATCTTGGTTCTCAAAATGCATAATCTAGAGTGTGTTGGTCAGGCTGAACTTGAATTTAATGACAATTGTGATTTCATCATTGAATCATAGATGCTTGCATATATAGGGACATGCTAAAATGAAATAAAAGCTCTTTCCTTCAGAAGCTTGTTGCAGCTTGAATGAGGATACTGTTGACTTTTTTGATTAGCAATGTCTCTTGAGTGCTAGCCAACATCATGTCTGAGTCTTCCCATTGCTTCTGGAAAGGCAACAGAAACTCAGGACGTAGATTGTGTATAATGGTTTTCCCAAGTTTTTGGGAAGATTATTATATGCTTATCTACACACACTGTTGGGAGCTGATGAACTCAGTGGGTAGTCATGGCAGCTTGTCACTGCTGTTCATGATGAAGGTGATGGTCTGTCACTTTGTGAGTGACTCTCATGAGGTTATGACTGCACTCATTGTCATGTTACCTTTAATTGTTGTTGTGGAGATTTCTCTGCAACTTCATAAGTCTTTCATCATTGTGACTGGTAAGTCTTTGTATTGAAGGAATTTTGTTGTGTGCTGATAGGATGTGACACTACATGATTTGGATGCTGCAAATGCACGTCCACAAGGTGGGCAAGACATTCTCTCTATGATGGGGCAGATGATGAAGCCCCGCAAAACAGAAATCACTGACAAGTTGCGGCAAGAAATAAATAAGGTCATTTTTTGTCTTGATTTCTGTGTCACTTCCTCACATCCCATGATTTGCTGGCAGATTCTTCATAGCTGTTTGATAGCTTAGTTACTGTGACATTTTATATCTCCATTGTTTTACTTTCTAACACTTTTGTCCAATGGGATTGAATTTCCTTTGCATTGCATGGTCAGGTGGTAAACAGATACATTGATCAGGGAGTGGCAGAACTCGTTCCTGGTGTTCTCTTTGTTGATGAGGTGCAAGTCTTGCTCTTTGTACAACTTTTGCATCACTTCATTCCATTTAACAGGACAGGCATGTCAACATTTGTTGTTCCTCATGGGGTGTTGGTACCTGCATGCATACTTTGAAACTTCAAACTGACTTTAAAAGGGCAACATCTTGATGCCTATTGTTCTCTGAGAACTGGCCTGTTTTTTTATTGGCCCGCACTTTCTGGACAAAGTAGGAATTGTTTAGGTTATACTTTTAGGTAATTGTTTGCACAAGCTACTGGGTGAATCAAGTGATTGTTTTGCTTTGCATCCAGTGGACTTTTCAATGGTTCAGAGGTTAAATGGCAGTATTTTTGCAGGTGCACATGCTGGACATGGAGTGCTTCACATACTTAAATCGTGCCCTGGAAAGTTCATTAGCACCTATTGTTATCTTTGCTACCAACCGAGGAATTTGCCAAATACGGTACGAGGTCCAGTGCCCCTAATCTTTCCAGGGTTCATGGATTTTATTGTGGTATGTATTGCATCATTTGGATTAGGGTTTGACTTACGATACCAAGCCTAAAGTGTACACTGAAACCATTATAATGGAGAGTTCTAACCTTCTTGACCAGTGGGTGGCTTTCAATGCTGTGTGTTGTAATGAGCCACTCTGTAGCTTAGTTCTATTACATTTTTCTCGGCCAGTTAGGTTGTGTGAAGGTTTTTTTGCAGACTGATAATGAGTGGGTTGGTTTTGGGAGCTCTCAGAGGCACTGACATAAGCAGTCCACATGGGATTCCAGTGGATCTTTTGGACCGTCTTGTCATTATTCGTACCCTTCCCTACACAACAGCTGAAATGGTTCAGGCAAGGATTTCTTCACCTGGTTTCCGCTTTGTGAATGTTAATCCATAGTTTTGGATTCAACCTTAAGCATGCATGAGTTTCAGTGTATAATTGCCATCTTCTTGGTCTGGAGATTAGGATCAAAGCCTCAAAAGACGCACCAGAGATGTTTGCTATCTATTCCAGTATGATGAGGTTTATATGCAACTTAATACTTGAAGACTTTCTGTTCACAAGGATGTATTGCACAAAGACTCTACTTTTAGTTTCCATATTTCATCTAGTATTTTCTTGAAGTTGTCGATTGATATCTCTTTTCTGGGGCAACAGATTCTGGCTATCCGAGCTCAGGTTGAAGGGTTAACTGTGGATGAAGAGAGTCTGGCTTATCTAGGGGAGATAGGAGATCGCACCTCTCTCAGGCAATTTTCTGACCTCTGAGCATCTAAGTCTGTACTATGAGTAATGTCTATCATAACAAATCCACAATACCTTGCTGAAGTGCAGAATCATAGTCCACATTAAGGAATTTCGAGGTATCTTAAAGCTAGTTTGCATAAAGTTGGGTAATGTGGGTATTGCTGGGTTTATATTTAAGGGTTGTCTTGGATGGAGCAGGCATGCTGTTCAGCTTTTAACACCTGCAAAAATTGTTGCCAAAACAAATGGTCGTGATGGAATTTCCAAGGTGAGTGTACCTTTCTGGTTATCACACTAGCTCACAGAATGACTTTCATATACTCCCTGCCCATCACTGGCTATGGGTCATCCATTTGCAAGAAGTAGGGCACTGTTGAAGGGCCTACAAGTTTTTCATGGTAGCATCCATTACCTTGATGGCTACCATGGTCTGTTAGTTGTGTGATCATTTTCTCAAACTGACAACTTGAGATGTCAAGGAGAGCACAGCATGAACACTTTCTTGGACAAGAAACACATGGGATTATAACTGAATCTAGTGTCTTTCTTGTCATTTCTGTTTCAGGGAGATTTAGAGGACATAGCAGATCTCTTCCTGGATGCAAAAGCATCAGCTCGGCTTCTTCAGGAGCAGCCTGATAAATATGTATCTCAATAATCCAACTGCACTGCTCAAGCCCCTGGTGGATGGAGCACTTGCTGGGCTATGAATTACTGATCACAGGCTACTACACTACAAAAGAGAAGGTCAACTCATGCTAGACAAATGTGCAACTCTGTTTGTCATCTCCAAATTGGCAACTACTAGGAAAAAATTGCTCTGGTACACACACATGACATAGAAAAAAATTCAATGCACATACTTTCTTCCTAAATAGAGTCAATCAGTAGTATATGCATGTGCTGGGATATGTTCTTTTGTTTGTTTTTTCTAGGGAAATCATCCCAGAAGGTCTGTCTGTCAATGTTGCAAGAGAAGAGACTGTGCAACCCACTTTGTGACTAAGGACTGGACTTTTTCACTTGCGACAAGTTTCTGTTAGGGCCCAGGAGGGTTAACACTTGAAAGTGATGAGATCACTTTAGTTTAAGTCTGAGTGCATGTACTCTAGTAGGGGAGTATCAATCTATCTACGGAAGGGTCGAGTAGACACCAAGAATACTCTGAATTTTTTCACAGATCAAATTTTGCAAGCAGTGGTGAGAAATTTAATGATATGTTTGCTTCTTAGGTATTCCTTTGTTAGTTCCTGTCTTACACCTTCCACCTTTTATTTTTCACTGGGAAGGAAGCCTGCATCTGAGTATCTAGGAAGCTGGTGATGTTTGTGGAACAGTATTTGACACTATTGCCAACACACTTTGAACATTGGCTCTTTGACAATATGCTCTTTCATTTGTTAAAGACTTAGGTTTCTGACCCCTTGAGCCCTACTGGCTGGGTTAGAAATCCTTTATGAAGGGTTCAATTCTTCTCTCAGTTCCATACACTAATGGGCTTGTTCAAAGTTCCCTTTTGTGCAGACATACTGCCTAATTCTTTAGCAGTGATGGTTGCTTGTGCACACTTTCATGAACTATTTGTGGCCATCAATCAGGGATCACCTTAAGAATATCACTCAAAAGGTAGAATCCCAAAAGCTTTACAATGGCTCAAATCTCAAAAGCTTTTTCCTTTTTGTGCCTATCTTTTCCCAGTTGGAGGTCCAAGTAGTTGTTAAAGTTTGTGTTGGCCTAGTAATATTATAAATGTTCAAACACTATGTAACAAACACCCTAAGTTTCATCAAATTGTAGATTGAAATCTCAAAAATGTACTTGTTGGAACCACATTAGTAAAGCAATTTCAAGCTTTGGGAATTGTGCTTCTTTGGCTCTTTTCACTCCTCCAGCAACCTCACTTGTTACTTGTAATAAATTTTCAGAACCCATGAGGATTTGAAAAACAATACTTTTTTTTCAATTGTTTGCAAAAATCTCTGATTGAACTCACCAAACAATAGCTTGCTAGGTCATTAAGGATGAGCTTTATGGATGGAGAGGAACTCTTTCTTCTCCTCCATAGTCAAATCAGTCTCTTTTTGCATATTATTGAAAGAATGACCATGAAGCAAAGTAACCCATAAAACATTCAATGAAGTGAAATCAATAGAACAAGTGCAACCCCAGTGAAGCACTTATTGCAGTTATTTTGGGCAGCAGGTCACAGTCACAGTGAAAGCAATCTAGCTCAACATGGTATGATTTCTAGTTTTATTATGGACTATTGACTTGAATCAGCAGAGTTTTGCAGAAGACATTGCACAGGTTTCTTACACCCAAGCATCTGGAGACTTCTTCTTTCTTGTCCTTTACAGAAAAAGCATTGAAGCAGAAAGGAAGCATTGGCTCAAGGCAGACACAGAGTCTGAATTCAACCAAAACCTCAATGACAAGCAAATGCAGTGTGACAACAGGGCAGGGTATGTGTGGAAGACCTCATAGGATCACTTTGTTAGACAGCTGGGTTTGGAGTGGAGATGAATACAGTGCAGCCTTCTTTGCCTCCAAAATCAATGCAAGAGAAAGTGGACTGCAGGTTAGGGTGTTTGCTTGCATATTTAGTAATGAAATCTGGGACAAGTCTTTGCTGTTCACAGTTCAAGAGGTGAGGGAGTGATGACAGCAGTTGGGAAATCATGTGCAGCCTCTTGTTTTCTCATGAGGTGAAGGCAAAGGATGTCGGGAACATCAAGTCTAGACTTTCCACAGAATTGCTACAAGATTGAAAGCAGAACACAGAGATGCAGAGGCTGTCCAAGATGTAGCAGAAAGTGACCATACTGAGGTTACCCTCCTGCCTCTTATTATTTGTCTTACCTGCTTTATCTGCATTTGAGTTTCCAGAGTTTCTGGTGATGTACATCTGGTAAAGAAGAATACTTTTGGGTAAGGTGATTGTGGCAAACAATATGCTTGCAGTTCAGAGAGGCTGAAGCTAGAACACAAGAAGAGATGTCAGGCTTACACAGAAAGGGAAGCAAATGGAACAAGAAAGCAGGAAAGGCCATGACTAAAGTTCTCAAAAGCTCATACACAGAATGACATATAGATGTGACGAACATTAAAGAAATCTGGAGTTAACAGTAAAAGTGACTATGGCTATGGCAGGTATTCCAACAAAACACAGACAACACAAATTTCACAGATGCTGCACCATTTGCAAAAACTGAACAGAAACTGAAGATGGTGGGGATATCCTGCTCCTTCAGAAATTACTAAAACACAAACTTCTGGTTTACGAGCAAGTGAGAGGAGGAAGGAGAGGATAGAAAAAATTATCAGGAGATGAAAGCAAGCCCCTTTACAAGAGGCAGAGGTTCCATGCAGTGATGGGTCCAGCTAGCTTGTCAGGCAGGGGGGCCAATGGACCTACATCCAACGAAAGAAAGGTCAAATGGGTGGATGGATTCTAAAAGAGCAAGAGAATTTCAAGAAGAGGTATGCAGCATTTGAAGAGCAGGTGGACGAAGAGATGCGAAGCTGCAGCTTGTACAATCTGAAGATAAGAGGAAAGAGCTTCACATGCCAAGAAACATTCTAGAGGCTTATCCCTGATGGTGATCAAATGCTGGAAGCCAACAGAGTCATGTGCCAATTTGGTGAGGATTGAGCATTAGTAGTGAGCAGAAAACGGAACTTTGAAACAAAGCTCAGTGCATCCAGCAAGCATGACCAGAGGAGGGAGCAGCATCACAACATTCCTGTTGTGCGCAATACTGAGCATTGCAACCTTGGAACACAAACTTCTTTGTCACTGGTTGTGGGGTTCAATCACTTTGTCTTGTTGTTGCCGCACTTACTGCCCCCTGCTTGCTTGTCCATTCAGTAGTGAAATCCCCCTCCCTCTCTGGACTGATCCCAATCCACTGTCCTTGTCCGAGAAGGTAACTTATGCAAAACCCCACTGTTGCAATGCTTAACAAAGCTCAGCATAGGAGTGCGTGCGTGCGTGTGTACGTACCTTCAAGGCAAGCTTTCCAAACTTGCTTTGCTTGCTTGCTTGGCCATGAGTAGAAAGATAATTGCCCCCCCCCCGTGGCTCTCATCAGCAACCCGCAGATCATCCCTCTGTGAACACAAATTCTTGTCTTGAAAACTTGCAGTTCCACTTTCTACCTTTCTTCAGCATTGGAGACTTTTTTCCCTGGCATCATCATTACCATTCTGCTACACAAAAGTGCACAACAGAGCAAAGAAATCGAAAGCCGAGAGAAACATGTTGTGCTCTCTGCGCTCTGTGTGTATCTGTGCCGGGGGAGGACGAAATCTGTGAATCGAGATCTATGCGCAGCCTCTCAAATCTGTGTGAGAAAATCGTTCCGGTAGGTGACCGAGATCGATCTTTGGGAGACCGATCGAATGCATCGCAGTAGGTAAGCCATGAAAACCGCATTTCGTAGGTACTGTTGATACGATTCTCATCCTTTGTGGAAAGTTCGTGCGCGCTTGCAGTGTGTGTGCAGCGGGAAAGACGTGGCCATGGCGGACGCTGTCTCTTCTTTCTCTCTCTCACTTCCGAGTTCTGGTTTGGTTATGGCAGTCATCTTCATTTGTCACTTCACCATCACTAAAAACCACTAACCACTAGCACTCTTCCTTGTTGCAGTTGCTGTTGCAAGAATTCAGCTTGCGTTAGGCAGTTTTCTCGCCTCTCGCTGGTCTCGGAACATCAACAAAATTCAGAAACTGGTGAAATCGAACTTGCTTTGCCCGAAGAAGTGAGTATCTCTCTCCCTCTCTCGCGAGATTATTCTGATTTTGGTTTTCCCACGCAAGAAGCGAAGCTTCGTATTGTGTCTCGTGGTGGTGCGTTTGTTGTTGTTGTTGTTGTTTTTTCTTGGCTGAAGAAGAAGATCGGGGATGTTTCCACTTTGAGCAGAAATGATTCTTTCAGTGTTGGTCTCCTGGATGAATCTGATCAAGTCTCGGGCCTGTAGTAGTTTGAAGACTATGATCTGTTCCTGTTGTTCTGTTTGTGTGTTTTCTGGAGGCATTTTCGGGGGCGGGGGCAATTGTATAAGGAGGTTGTGAGATCTTACTCTTTGAGGATTACTGTGGAATTGATCGGATTATGAGAGCTTTTTCGTTCGTCCCTCCTCTTTGGATTGCTTCGTGGTTGGTGTGAAGCAGAGATTAGCTTGGAGGGCAGAAGGGTTGTCGCTGATCTTTACACTATGCCAAAATCGTGGATCTATGACTCGTCGCTTATGCCCAGTTTGCAGTCACGTAGTCAAATAGGACTGGTTACAAATTCATGTTTTTGGCGTTGTGGTATTTTTAACAATGCCTTGTGTTCTCGTTGCCAAAAACATGGATCTGTGACTGGTTGCTTATGCCAATTTGTAGTCATGTAGGCAAATAGGACTAGTTACAGATCCATGTTTTTGGCTTAGTGATATTTCCAATAATACTCTGTATTTTCGATGATGTTTATGTTTTTTCTTATGGTATGAAGTTTGACAGCAGGAGGTAGCAAGGAGGAGGAGCCAGAAATTTGTGAGCAGCTATGGATGGTCTTTCCAGGATTGGGTTGGCAGGGCTTGCAGTCATGGGGCAGAACTTGGCCCTCAACATAGCTGAGAAAGGATTTCCTATCTCTGTGTACAACCGCACAGCAAGCAAAGTAGATGAGACTGTGGAGCGTGCCAAAGTGGAAGGCAAGCTTCCAGTGAAGGGGTACTACCATCCAAAGGAATTTGTTCTCTCCATTCAGAAGCCTCGTTGCATCATCATCTTGGTAAAGGCAGGACCACCTGTGGATCAAACAATTGAAACCCTTTCGCAGTACCTTGAGAAGGGTGATTGCATTATTGATGGAGGCAATGAGTGGTATGAGAATACAGAGCGGCGAGCTGCTGCAGTCAAGACCAAGGGCTTGCTGTATTTGGGAATGGGAGTCTCTGGAGGAGAAGAAGGTGCTCGAAACGGACCTTCTCTCATGCCTGGAGGTACTCTGGAAGCATACAAATACATTGAGGACATTGTCCGGAAAATTGCAGCCCAAGTCAATGATGGCCCTTGTGTGACATATGTGGGAGAGGGAGGAGCTGGAAACTTTGTGAAGATGGTGCACAATGGCATTGAGTATGGAGATATGGAGCTGATTGCAGAGGCTTATGATGTTCTTAAATCTGTTGGTGGTTTGACAAACCAGGAACTGCATGAGACATTTGCAGTGTGGAATAGGGGCGAGCTTGAAAGTTTCTTGATTGAAATCACTGCTGATATCTTCTTAGTGAAGGATGACAAAGGTGATGGTGAACTTGTTGATAAGGTGTTGGACAAGACAGGCATGAAGGGGACAGGAAAATGGACTGTGCAGCAAGCTGCTGAACTTTCAATTGCTGCACCCACCATTGCCACATCCTTGGACTTGCGTTTTCTTTCTGGACTGAAAGAGGAGCGTGTGGAAGCTGCCAAAGTCTTCAAACAGGCAGGAATCACTGACATTCTGACGGTCAAGGACATCAACAAAAAAGAACTCATTGACAATGTCCGCAAGGCTCTCTATGCTTCCAAAATTTGCAGCTATGCACAAGGGATGAATCTCATTCGTGCCAAGAGCATTGAAAAGGGGTGGAATTTGGACCTTGGTGAACTTGCTCGTATTTGGAAAGGAGGCTGCATTATTCGTGCAAAGTTTTTGGATCGCATTAAGCAGGCATACCACCGGAACCCCAAGCTCTCCAGCTTGCTCATAGATCCTGAGTTTGCAAAGGAGATGGTGGAGAGACAAGGAGCCTGGAGGAAAGTTGTGAGCCTGGCAATTGAAGTTGGAGTGAGCACTCCAGGGATGAGTGCCAGTCTTGCCTACTTTGACACATACCGGCGGAGCCGACTGCCTGCAAACCTTGTTCAGGCACAGCGTGATTACTTTGGTGCTCACACATATGAGCGCATTGATACCTCAGGAGCATTCCATACAGAGTGGTACAAGATTTCCAAGAAGCAACTTAGCACAAGTGATGGCAGTGTGAAGGCTTCTTTGTGAAGATACTTAGAGACTCTTGTGCAATCAACAGTTGACTGGGTTTTGTTTTTCTCCATCTGAATGCTGGGTCAAGTTTAGCACAAAGCTAGAACAGTGGAAAGCTGGTGGCATTATCAATAACCAAACTGTTCCTGGTATCTGCCCTCTACCCTTTTGTGTGGTTGTGTTAAGGATACAATCTATGCTTTCATAATGAAAAATGCCTGCAAAGAGCTCCAAGGCTATTATCAATCTTCTTGTGTAGCAATCCTGCTCTTGGATTCATGTGATTTCTGGAAGAAACCAGAACTAGTCTGCAACATGGTTTTATACAGATTTTATCATCAATGTTGCTACTCGTTCTGTGTCTTTCTACATCTTAGGAGAGTGGATGAGCACAGGGCATCAGATATATGACGGTCTGTGGTGCCTTGTCCCTGCTGCCTCTTATCTATGAACAATAGGTAGGGTGTTCTTAGTGGACTGTAAGTTTTTCAACAATTTGTCTTTTTTTGACATATTTCTTTCAAGCAGAAAGATCAGAGTAATGGTTTTAGTTGCAAGAGCCCATCATAAAATAGTATACTTTGTTGCATTTCGGTGTGTGAATATGCTACTGGGTTTGCTTGTTCTCAAATGCCAGTATTATTACATGCTTAGCATTTGTCATCTGATGCCTTGTCACTGGTCCTTTCAAAGAGAGAGAGAGAGTCTTCTTCATCTCAAAATGGTAGCTAAGATACCTTAATGCAAACTGTGTTGTCACTAATGTCATGAAATATCTGAAGGTGATATCACTTTGGCATTTGCAAACACAAACAAGGAAATGTTAATGCATCATCGCAATGTTTCACCACATGTCGTCTTGCTTTTGCGAAATTTGCAACTTCTTTTTTTGATGTACACTGTGAATAATCCAATGCTTCCATGACCCAAATTACACAAGTAATGACAATTGCAATTTTGTTCAAAAGTTTGTGTGCGTGCATATGCCATCACATTCGAAACTAATTTACAACAATCAGCATTGCAATGTGGTTTGGTGATACAGTGGAGATTGTGTTGGTTTCAAAATGATGTTTTAACTAACAAGGGTATTGTTTATTTGGGTTAAACTTAGAAAACCACACAAGAATGGCTTGAGTACTTGATTTGTTCTTGTTCCTCTTGCTGTCTGCCCTCCTGGTTTCTTCTTTTTGCCTCAACTTGGGTCAATCCATATTGTTCCTTTCTCTCACCCTTTTTTGGGTGCTTTGTTTTATTAACGCATGGCAGGTTTTCCAAAAGATCAATACACCAAGAATCTTTGGGGACTTAGATCTCAAGACCTCTTGATCTTTGTTCCAGTGGTGAAGGACTTCACAAGTCTGTCTTAGGGCTGGTTCCAAACTACCATAGCCTAAGGTAAAGCTTCCACATTGACAAAACTGAATTTTTTGGGCAAAAATTCAGTCCATTTTTACATTTTCGAAATTATTAGATTTTCATGATCTACCATAGTCTACTATGATATTGTCATATGATAATGATTTTTCCCCCCGAAACATCCATCCATTTTTACATTTTTGAAAATTATTAGTTTTTAATGATCTACCATAGGCTACTATGATATTGTCATATGAGTAATGAAATGATTTGGATCATGGTGTGCAATAATTATGAAGGTTTTCAACATCTCAATTTCATATTTTTCGCTAAATTTCATTTCGAAAATTTAATGGATTATTTCAAACTAACCCAAGGATAAGGTGGCGGAGGCTATCCCTTCATTAGAAGGATCTAAAAAATCAGGGAGTTGATATTTTAATCCCCAAAAAATATCATCCGTCCATCCATGTAGTCCATATATGGCATACCCACAATTTTGAAATCACGGAACAGGCTGTTAATCACCAAAGAACATCATTCATCCATCTAGGGAGCAATGTAATAAGCCATTCATAGCCTTTCGGGATTCAACCCACCAACGAGAGACTGAGAGAATGAACCCCCCCCAAAAAAAAAAGGAGTAAAAAGAAGATCTCAAAAGTGTTTTTTTTGCTGCCCAGCACTTAGGCTACCGCCCTCATCCTGCCTAGGCACCTCAAAACATGGAAGGGCCTTTACGCCTACCCTTCTCCTATATGTAGCTCTCACATATATTTAGACATTGGCTCTTAGCTTCTCGCCAGAACATAGTGAGATTCCTAAAACTTTGGACTTAAGGGCTCTGACTGGCGATCTAAGAGCAAAGGGTCCTTATTGCAGGCATTACAGGACCCTTTGGTTATTTAACGTCTTACGTTCCGTTGCCAGTCCTATGTAGACAAGGGCTGCAGTCCCCAAACGAAGGGCCGGTACGAGGCTGTGACCGAATGCTTGGGCCTTGAATCGACCCGTTCGTTCATCGGACCCGGCTCGTGATTTCCGCGAAGGTCGCGATTTGCCGGGGGAGGGAGGAATATGAAGCGCTCAGTGCGCAGAGAGTAGCCACGAAGACGCAACGTGCGTAGAGAAGGCCAGCAGCGGCGGACGTTTTTGACTGATAGGCCGTTGGGATTGCCACTTCCATGGCTGCAGTTTCTTCTGTGACTTCTGCAGGCGTCTGCGTATCAATTCGATGTGAAAAAATGGAGTTCCGAGCTCTTTCGAGCTCGTTTAGAGCTGTCCCCGGGGTCGTGAACTTGTCGAAGAGAAGGTCGCTGCAGGCAGAAGAAGCTTTCGATCACCGTGTGCAGGGTTGGAGACACTCTAGCCAAATTTGTGCCAGGCGGCCCGCATTGAAATCCTCGTTTCTTGCCAAGCCTGTTGCCTTGCGCGGGCTGTGATTTTCGCCCCGTTGAAGAGCGTGAGCCCCAAAAAGCATGTTGCTGTATCCCCGGTTTGCGTGGCCGCGGCTTCCGATGCCGAGGGAGCATCACTGCCTGAGTAAGTAGGCTGGCACAGAAGTTGTCGTAAGAACGTGTCATGGCTCGAGGCAGCTGTGAATTTTCCTGGACCACGTTACTAGTATTCTTGCAGGTGTATAGCAGGCATTCTTGTTTTACCGTGTCTCGATGAAGATTCAGGTTAGGTTTCCAGAAGAATTTGTGGCTGGCACTGATGATGAGAGGGTTAGCGTCTATGTGCAGGATTGCTAAAGATTCTGTCGTCTTCACTGATTCTTTCGCTTCAAGAAATCCAGCACTGGTAACTGGATTCTTCTTTTTCGCATGGTATGTCTGGCATACCCGAACCATGAAGCTTATGTTCTTCAAAACTTGTGGTCTTATTATCCTCTTCAATTCTCGCTATAGGCCATCAGTATTGCGTCAGTAGAACATCTGACTGAAGGTTTCTGATGTTCGTCAATTCACACCAGATATTCTGTTTCTCCCCTGAAGTAAACCCCAAGATACGGGTTGCCATTGTGTTGGCTTATCTTTTACAAACAGGAAAGCTACCTTATTGTGGATCTGCTAAAAAAAATCTCATAGTCTGCATAACCTGATCATTAAAATGCAATTCACACAAATCCAGTAAGAATCTGAAACATTTTTTTAATTCCCACTTCAGAGTCCACAGCTTGAAGCTGAAGGATGGAGTAGTAAGGATATGCCCTGATACAAGTAAGAATACTACTTGTGATGCCAGTTGTGCTTAACATTGACGCGTGTACTGGCATGTATTTTTTGAATGTGATATTCAATATCATGAATAAGAAGCTATACACTACTTTCCATATCCTTAGTAAGTCCTTATCTTCTGCTGATTTTTAGTGCTTCTCTTCTGTGAACCTTGGTGATGAGCATTGAAGATTGTGGTTGAGTAAGTGTGGGTTCTGTATACTGTTGGCAAAATAGGTTTAACACTCACTAAAGAGTGGCTTTCTCCTTCTTGAAAGCTGGAAGGTTTGTAGTTCAATCTCCGAGTTATTTACTTATGGTCTCTTCTGTGTCTCTGCAGTTTTGTTTCTGCTATACATTTGGGTGTTGGTGTTGCCTATTGTTGTGTTTCTTGGCTCTTAGGGGTGCCAAAGTGGGCAGTATGTGCAGCTTCTAATTTTTTTTCCATTTTTTGCTCCAGTCTCTTGCTATGTATGTAACCAGTGCTAGCACATCTATCAGTACCTGTCATCCAAGCTGAATTGACATCAAGCTGTTGCTCACTCGTTTTCCTTGATCCAGTGTGCATTTGTGCTTTTCTTTAATTTTATGGTGTTATGGATGTGCATGGAGTCCAATAGAAAAACTCTGGTAATTGAGAACCAGTTGCAAATTTGTTGTCTATTAAGATGGTTTGTGGGTTTTTGCAACACAGCCAATAGATGGAGAACACTTCAAGCTGTTGCTGCCTGTCTCAATTTGCCATGCATTGGGTCATGTGATGACTAATGTGTCATTTGGATGAGTAATTTATTGGGCCATGCCTTTAGGCCTTTCGGCAACGACTTTGCATCCACTTGGGTCAATAATACCTTAACACTAGAAATGGCTTGCAGTTTATGGACAGCAATAGGTTATTTTCAAGCACACAGGTAGATGAAATACTTAAGAGTAACTTAGAACTAGCTTAAAAGAGAAAGTACTTTTTGGACTTAAACCTCTGGAAGCTGAAAAGGGTTCCATTGCAATTTTGGTTTAGTTACCTTTTTAATCCTACATTAAGGAATACAAATTGCTGTGTATAAAAGTAATGTAAGGTGAAATTATATTCAAACTAAGTGAAATTAATATAAATTTTGTGGCATGGTATTTGTTTATTTTACACCTTTATGTTTCTAGGCAAAGTTTCAATAGGAAACCTAGACTGAGTGGTTCAGATCATGGGCTACCATTTCACGGGGGACTGCTGTTTCTCAGAATCTGTACTGATGTGCAATAGATGGGTATTCATGATTTGGACTTGGTAGGCACCAATTGCAAGTCTTCTGGCAGTTGTGGATTTGTCTCTGTAGGTTTTGTTCCCTTGAAAGTACATCCCTAGTCCCCTATGGCCTTCTCAGTAAATCAAGTTGGCAGGTGACAGTGAAGGGAACCTGGGGAGGAAAAGGCTTGATCACTTAATAAGGTTCAAAGTTCCAGTTTGACAACACTCTTCGTCCATCAGACCATTTAGAATGGCTTCTGTTGGCAGCCCTGTTGTTGGGGCCTTCACATTGGTTTACATTGGAATTCCCACTTCATCTGGTTCTGGATGTTGGGCTACTCCTGGGTGCATTGCATTCCTTTAGGTTAAAAGCAAGCCTTGCCACACCAGACAAGGCTCATATGCTGTTGTTATGACCAAGTAAGATGTAACCAAACTAGAACAATCCATTTACAAAGCTAAGAAAGACAAACAAAATTCTGTATGTTATTATCGCAACACCCTGTGAAAATTATCTGGTGCTATCTAGTACTCTACAATGTGTATGTCAACCAAATGAGCCAGAAGGTCAATCTGATTATAAGATTAGAGAGTAGGTTTGAAATGGGGCATGTCAAACCTTGGTTTTTCCATAAGAGATAAAGAATAAAACAGCCATGTGCTAGGCATTCTGCGCCTCTGCAACTTGATGGTAATGCCATCACATAAACAAAAACACTATAGAATTCAAGACTATTTGGCAAGAGTTACATACAACATGTGTACTTGTATAATACATATTTTATTCAATATTTTCCATACATTTCCTTTGGGTGTTCATTTCAATTGTAACCTGTATTAACAGTTGGAAATTGGAATCTGACCTCGTTCATTCCTGCGTACAGTTATTTCATGCATGGTATCCAATTTACATGTCAAGTTAACAGGATTTGCAACTAAGATGGTAATGAGTACCAATGGGTTGATTGGGTGGTGGTCTTACCAAGATCACACTGAAGCATCATCCTGGAAGTAGAGCATGGACACTCTGCTCAAAATTCCTTCTACTTGTACAACTGTAACTCCTGTTTCATTGCACAAAGATTTGGGCAAATGTTTACTGTAAACAGATAGCACTAACAAACTGTACGAAACAGCAGTACTCTTACAAGCTTCTCAAGATTTCCAACACTCCTTTTAAGAGATGGATCAAGCATCTGTTGTTTTACACATATATTGCCACCACTGATGTGATAGATTTGGCATGCTTCCACTCTCTCTGGATCTTTTGTATCTCATTTTATGAGTGGCTATCCCGTGTGGAATAAATGTCTCATAAATGTCTCTGGGATAGAAAATTGTGAAAACTCCCAGAATCTATGCAGCCATCTTGGAAAGCACCCAAAGAAAAACCGCCTGTCAATAACTTATGTCTCTGTGAACAAAAAGTCTCAAGCTTCCAACATAGAGATCACAGCAGAAGGATCACAACATTCCAAGAAAACATACTGGCATCTCTCATCTGTTTACCTCAACTCAGCTTGTCCACACTTTCCTAGTGAACAATGGGAATGACTCAGATCGAACATCTCTTTACTCTCTATTTTCAAAACCCCACTTCCATCTACTTGAAGATGAAAAAGGCTCCACAACAGAGCTCAAAACCGCTCAGCAGAGAGTGCTTGAGCTGCAGGAATGGCAAAGTAGGTGAGAATGACATCTGCACCCGCGCGCCTGATTGACAACAAGGACTCAAGCATGGCTTTCTTCTCATCAAGCATTCCTGCCGCCGCTGCTGCCTTTATCATAGAGTACTCTCCTGAAACCTGCAATGTAGAGCATTTGCACAGGTTTGCACAGTTTACAAATAAATTTACTTGGTGAGCCTGGAGGCTCCAGTTACTTCAACTATCAAGACAAATCACAGAATTCAAATAGCCCTGTAATATGTTTTGCTACACTTAGATCCCATCCATTTGGAGCATGTTCTCCAGTCTGAGGGAATAATGTGAAACTGCGCAAGAGTTACACAAGTTCTTTAGTAATAATGATGAAGTGCCCTTTGGTGTTCTTACCACTCATCCCAGTACTTTCTTCATCTTAATTATGCCTGAACACTCAAATTTCAAGCTTTTTTGACAAAAGGTACCAAAGACAACTTTAGCTCTGCACACAAAAAAACTATGAACTCCTTGGTAAAATGGTCATAGGATAGACAAGCCTACCTGATAAGCAGAAACAGGAAGTGATGAGTTATCTCGTAGAAGCCTAATAACATCCAAGTATGGCATTGCTGGCTTTACCTGTTGGAAACGAAATACTGTGATTTGAATGACATTCACAGTGCAAACAATAACACTACTATGCCTGGTAACCAGAGAACAGTGAGTTCCAATATCTGATATCAACAGGGTATGCACAACAATATTTCAAAAAGCAGAGAGGGGCTCATTGAAGAAAAAGTGGAAAACCTATGGAGTTCTGAGAGTGAACAACAGCAGCAATGCAAAAGGTAATAAAGAACTCACACAAATCCCCAAAATAAAAGTAGATGACACATGGACATTTCTTTTGCATCAGACAGGACCCCTGAAGGATTAGGTACAGACACCACCAGGAAGGAAATTGCCGCCAACAAAACATGAATCCAAAGGCTTCATATAACCAGACAGATACAAAGAGAACTGTTTTTGTTCCACAGATGACAGACCACTTCAACTGGCATTCTTGTGAGAGCAGTGAAAGCAAAGGCATGTCCCAATGCCCTCAAGAGAGAATCTTATTGCCCACTTGGTGATTCTGCTTTCCTCTCAAACCAGAAGATACATGTACACCAAACAGAATAAGGTGACAAGAGATCAAGACAGTAGACACCCTTTACAAAGTTAGAAAGAGCTCTGCATGAAACTTCAGAAGAACATACCATGATAATATCAGCTCCTTCAGCCTCATCAGCCCTGGTTTCAATCAAAGCCTCTCTATAGTTTGCGGGGTTCATTTGATATCTGCTCCAATGGAAAGAATTTAGCTCAGAAACCACAACTGAGCAGTCTGCCCTAAAACTTAACAAATAGCAAGTTGTCCATGACATAGTTTAGGCAAACTCTAGACTAAGTTGGGCAATTGATATCAACAAATTCTCTCACAGGTCAAAAACATATTGGCAGGAGGACATGTTCAGCATTGTAGAACAACCTTTGACTCTAGAACATGGTCCCAAAACATTATGCCATCTCAACTATACAAAACCAGATAGAAAGAATGTGAAACCCTATGCTTTGTCAGAGGTCAAACCATGTCACAATTAATTCATTTACACTTTCAAGGTCAGATCTGATGACCCAGAGGAAAGGGTTGGTAGCTTACGTATTTTTGTCACCAAAACGGGGGTTGGAATCCAATGCTTCTCTGAATGGTCCATAAAAGGCACTGGCATACCTGCTCCAATATCCAAGTTCCAAATTGAAATCTCATTTTTGCACATCAAACAAACATTGATCAGCAACACCAAAATTTCCTGACCAATTAAAGATACCAAAGACTAAAAGATCACAGACTATTCTTCCATGCAAATCTGCTCAACCACCTATTTTGAAGTGGATGTAGCCAAACAAAAAATAAATATAGCTAGCTCCCATGGTATGAAAGGTCAGACGGGTTTAACTCCAAGTGTACAAAAACAATGAGGGAGGAACAGGGTGCACACTTTGCAGTGTAAGCCATTATGGAAACATCTGTATAGCCCTCAGAATCAAGAGCTCGACGAATGGCACCCACTCGGCCATCCATCATGTCACTGGGGCTCACGACATCTGCCCCTGCTCGGGCCTGGGACATTAAAAGATTCATCATCAGTCAACTCTAGCCTTCATGGAGCAGTCTCAAATAATCTTGAAACAGAACTCCTCAACTTGTTTCTGGGTTGCCTGCCTCTTCTAAGACCTGTTATAAGCAAATCTATCACCTTGACCACCAATAATCAACATTTTCCAGCTCCTCAGACTGGACAGGGCTCAGGTCAAGAAGGAAAACCTGTGCCACTGCCTGCTTGCAGAGCTGATGCACTGTCTCATCATTCATGATCACACCTGTCCCTCAAGCAGAAAATTATTGATTCAAGTTTCTGAGAGTAAAGGCTGCAGCATCTACATGGCTCAACTGTGTGAAGGAAAAACTTCACCTATAAGCACAGAACCTAGGATAAAACTCCATATGAATCACTGGGACTAGTGGAATACAGAGAAAAGGGATGCACTGGTTTGCACTCAGAAAATAGCCAGCCTGTACTGTATAATGGCACATTTTTCAATAATGACCAATAATTGTCCACCCTGACCAAACTGTTAGAATGTGGGGCATTAAATATAGCATGATAAACCCATAAACAAAACACTCCCATGACAAGGGAAAGAGTTTCTTTCCATATCCATAAAAATATACAGTTACCACCTTCCTAACTTCAAGACTCTATCTTGTCTCAACTCCTAATAAACATGAACACTCACCATCTTCACGAACTATTCCATCATGGCCATCCGATGAGTAAGGATCCAATGCAACATCAGTGTAGATAACCTGCAAAATGTTCACAATACACCATTACACAGGCTCTCAGTTGACCTATGTGTGAGACCCACCAGAACATGGTCAAAATGCAGAGGTGGGCACAATGGTCAATCAGATGTGCCACATTTCTATCTTCACAAATATTGGTGTAACTTACAAGATCAGGAAACTTGTCTTTCAGAAGGCGGATACACCTTGGCACTAGACCATCTGGATTGAAAGCTTCTTCACCACTTGAAGTCTGATCCCAACACAACAGAGCATCTGATAAGTCCACTTTGTTTGGAAAACTACCAGTCTTAAACAGGTGACTGATGTGAAAGATACTAACATATAATCCTGTTCTGTTTTCCATGTGAAACATATTGTGTGCTAAACCTACAAACCTAGTTGGTGTGAACTATGTCAGGATGATTTTTGGTGTTACAATTCCTCCAAGAACAAAAAAGTATAGAGAGATGAACAACAAGAGTTACCTTTAATGCATCAGGCACTTTTGGGAAGAGCACAACACTGTTCACACCCACATCCCTGGCTTTGTACACCTGCAAATAAACCACCGTGAGGACACTGATCAAGCACAAAGCCAAAGACACAGGCTTTCAAGTCTCTGTAATAGCATGATTTCTAGACAGCCCACCTCATCAATTAGTCCATGGCGCCAGCCTAGGCGATAACAACCCGGCATTGCTCCAATTGGAGTACTTTGTTCTCCTGCATTCCATATCATTGAACAATATCTGAGCAATAAACTAACAAGGGAATAGCCTTGTCACAAGAACAAGGATGTCATTTCAAAAGGTGCCATATCATAACTCCTTTTGAAGGCCTGCAAGACATAAAAAAGACCCAGGTTGAACCATACCTTCATGAACAAAAAGTGGAAGAATGAAGTTTGCAGGAGTGATAAGAGTCTCCTGGAAAGCGGCTCGAAGTGCAGGGGATCTGCGATTTCTCCGGGGCCTACTTGTCAGAGTCTGCAGGGGGGTCACAAACAGCCAACCCTCAGTTCCTTAACCCAAAAACTGTCCGATCCCCAGGCTGAAGAGGCAAAGACACAGTCTCTGAAAAAATGCTGGCAGCACAAGTTCAATTTCAACATGGCTAATTGATCTGCAGAGCATAATGTGTTCTTAATTAAGGTTTGTATCCTCTTTGGAATGTTGTGTGCTCTAGGAGCAGCTGCTAAATGCTATCAAGACATCTACACTCTAGCAAAACAGAATTCAGGAGAGAGAAAGAAGTAGCACATCCCCCAACCCCATCATACATAATTTCTGTAACATACATACACGACTATACATACCAGGGGAGTGATGACCGGTGTGCCTTCCGGAGCTTTAGGTTTAGCAGGCACAGGAGGAGCCGGAGGCGGATTCCCCGCAACAACTGCAGCCTCGCACTCTTCAATCGTTGGTGGAGCAGGTTTTCTTATGACAGGCTCGGCAATAGCTCTTACGCTGCTGCTGTTGCGGTTGCGGCTACTGCTCTCCCTCCCTTTGCACGGCGCAAATACCAAGTGGCCATAACAAGCTCCATCTCCAAACTGCGCTCTGGAGGAATTATTCACCGAAGCGGATCCTGAAAACCGCAGTCCCACGTGAGGCCTGAAGCACACGGGACTAGCAGCCATGCTCGCTCGCTCGCGTGGCTACACGAGGTTCAGCTACGATGCGCAGGAGTTTGCAGTGGCAGAAAGAATTCGACTGCGCGCAACGCTGCAAAAGTCGAGAAGAAGAAGAAGAAGAAAAGATGTAGAATGAAAGAAGAAAAAAAGTATGACCTTGAGTCAGCGGTATTGTTGTTGAAAAGAGTCTAGTAAGAAGAGAAAGATGAGATTTGAGGGAAAGAGTGTGGATAAGGGACTTTGTTCTCCTATTGGTTGGTTGGGTACTACGCATTTGATTTTTTTAACCCTTTTTACTGTTTTTACCCTATTTTTTTACCACCATATTAACAACTAATGTACCCCTAGAACGAGTACCACGGGTTTTTTTTTTTTTTTTCC
>Ga0209611_10001795_pt1 | contig 37259 bp, 22 predicted proteins | sample S1TSphgellanicum_3_FD_187693 | JGI IMG/M metagenome (GOLD analysis project Ga0209611, IMG submission 187693) | Host-associated microbial communities from peat moss isolated from Minnesota, USA - S1T2_Fc - Sphagnum magellanicum MG (SPAdes) (version 2) | ecosystem: Host-associated > Plants > Peat...
TGTTCGAGATATTGTGCCACATTATGGAAAGCTAGAAGAGATCTTGGTGGTATCTTATGATGCACATTCAAAGTTTGAAGAGCATGTGTTTAAATGCAAGTGGTTTAAAGTGAACCTTGCTGGTGTAAATTGCACTGTAGTTCAAGATGAATGTGGACACACACGGTTAAAGACATTTGCCACCAGTTATCAGCCATCTCATTGGCAAACTTCAGGGCCATTTACTTTTCCCAGTCATGTAGAATAATGTTTTTATTTTCCTTATCCCCCAAACCCAGAGGAGTGGTCACTTGTTGTCACATATGTGCCACGGTCCCGTTCTATTCTAGGTGAAAAACCAGAGGTTGTGCTCACAACCTCTGAGGTGGATGATGACCACGTATAATGTACTACTCACTATTTTTATGCAAATTGCCATTCAGGCTTATGGTTCTATATTACTCCACAATGTTCATTTTGTCATTTTCTGCCTATTCTGCTCCATTGTGTAATTTTATTTTTAAGAATAGGAGAACTGCTATGCGTACTTTACTGATATTTTCACTTAGTCTACCAAGGCAAAATAGATTATAATAATGGTTAAGTGGATTTATAGCTTCCATTTGGTTTAAAAGATTTTTTATTTTTTTTATGGTGTTTTGGGAATCAGATGACATTGCGAAACCTTTTGCGAAACTTCCTTCTCTAGTAACCCTTTCACTAATTTGCAAGGTAACGCACATCACAACTTGCGATACGTCCACCACCGGAAAGTTTTGTAAAAATTTGTGATGAAGTTTGTGATACATATTCAAATGCAAAATGCGAGGCGTCGAATAACGCAAGCTTGCGATGTTTTGAGTATGATTAAACGTTGCGAAGTGTGGAATATCGCTAGGGTGGACTGAGACTGAGCGGGTCGCAAAGTTTTTTTTGTTGTATATGTCGCAAAAGTGCTGTGATGATTAAAGGTACATTATAAATTAGCGATGGGTGGTGCACCACAAATTGCGATGCATGTCGCATCGCAAATATGGCAGATTGTTTTTGCTTCGCAAACCCTTCAGGTTTTTCGTTTGGCCCTTCGCAAAAAGGCACAATATGTAGTAGTGCTTGCAAAATCAAAATTAAGGGATGAAACCGATCATAACAAATGGAGGTGCTTGCCTGATGTTGGTTTGCCTTTTCTTTGTTGCCTTCTATAGGTGCAATCACCCTTCCCTTCAATTCCTTCCTTGGCAATTATTGTTGTAATGAAATCCAACCCATTTTTACATAAATAGTATGTTTCAGATTGCACCAAGATGCTAATAATGATGCAAAAAAAATGTACGCCAAAATTTTAGCACATTACTAACCTGAACTACAAATTGACCACTTTCACTTTCAAGAACACCAAATTTTGATGGAGATTTCAATGCAATGTGTCTTTTCTTGGTCAATAATCTTTTTGATGGTGAGGGTTTAGGTTGCAAAACAACACAATTTATAACCTCCATAGTGTAAAGTTGGGGTGTTGGATTAGGTGGTGTATTGAATATCCCCAACTTATTAAATGGTGATGGTGTGGTCTAGAGCTTAAAAAAACCAAATCCATTTGCATAGCCCGAACCAATTTTGCCCATAGGAAGGGAATGTGTACTCTCATTACCATTACCTATTATAAAGGTGTCAAGTGGATCTAAATTGTGCATACCAAATGTCTCAAGAGGAACTATAGGAGTTGATGGTTGTTGCTCTTGATCATAAACAAACTTAGGTTCTAAAGGAAGACTTGCTTGCTCCTTCAACTTTTCCAAAAATTCTAAAACCATCACCTTTATATTAGCTAATGCCTCACTATTTGCTTGTGTCTTATCCAACATATCCAAGACCTTGCCATCTAAGTCATTTTGTCTAGCCTCTAAGCTAGTTAATTTAGCTGAGATTCTTCTTGACATTCCCTATTTTAAATAAAGCACACCCTACTTATTAGATTTCTAGATTAAAAAAAAAGGTAACTATTGACTACCACAAATGAAAATAAGGTAAAAAATGGTAAATGCAATTCAAGTCAATTAGGCAGATTGGCATACAAAATCAAAACATGGAGCCAAACAACATGGTAGCAACTTAGAATGGGATAGGTTATAAAAACATGGCAACAAAAAAATATAAGGTAAGAAATGAATTTTTTTTTTTTGATGTCTTTGTTTTTTTGTAACACAACCTGAATGGTCAATTAAAACAATAATGTGAATCATATTCCATATAATTTTTCTTTAACAAACAAATGATGATGATAAACATGTTTGCATGTTCATTTACCAACCAAGCTTCCTTCCCAACTTTGCCTTTTCGCCCCACATTTGTCAAATTTTGCACCTTACTTTGTGCATTTGACATTTATGTCACCTTCATTTTTGTTTAAGGTTTACTTTAGTACACCTTCAACTTTTCTCATTGTGCAGGTTTTACATTGATTGGGCAATTTGCTTTCCCTTCTAAAAACCTAGTTTTCAACTTGTTTCTTCATGTTTTTAGCCATCTTTTCACCATGTTCTTGAATCCCACAATTGAAATCTCATTATATTCATATTCAAACTCCTTGTCTAAAACTACACGCAATTTCTTTAAGGAGTCTAGCACATGCCCCCCCCATGATAAAACATTGAAATCAAGTATTTGGGCAATCAATGTTCTCACTGCCTCATCCCAGGCATTCTTACCATCATAGCGTCCATTTATATCTCCCCCCACCTTTATTTTAATCTTGTGAGGTTTTTTGCCTATTGCTTACTAGGCATCACTTATTGAATTATTTCCCTTCTTCATTACTTTCTGAGTTGTTCAAGCTACATTTTCTTACTTCACCATGGTATAGGTGCTTGTTGCATTGGATTCACCAATGATGTAGGTGTTTATTGCATTGGAGGTGCACTTGTTGACGCTAAAAATTGTCCAAGTGCCATCCCCCATTGTGCTAATAGCCATGGCAGGGTTTGTAAAAATTGTTATTATATCCATTTGGGTGGTGGTTGCCATTGCCATTGCCATTGCCCTACAACAAATTTTGGTGGATCAATTGAAGAGGAAATGTTTGGGGTGTTTGGGGCAAGGGTTATACCTCCTTGGTCAAAGGTTTGTAACAACTTCCTTTTCCTTTCTATTTTTGTTGCAGATGAACTTGCAACTTTGCCAATTACTTCATTCTCTGATTCAACATCATCTTAAAATTTTGACTTGAAACCACACAACATGCAAACAATAGTGAGGTCATGAAATCAATTTATGCATTCCCATAGCCAAATTATGCAAGTGCATCCAAACATGCACAATATATTCAACTACTACATAAGTTATAACATAACATAAAATTGCAAAGTGTCAATAATTTGCAACCATTTTCTCTCTGTCACAAAAAATAAACTCGAGTGGCAACCTCAAAAGTGTGGATTGTGACTGCCATATACCACATAGATGTAAATCACAATCACAATCATCAACAAATTTTGAGCTTCACACTTCAACAATTTTACAAATTGTAAACCCTAAATCTTAAACCCTAGGCATGTGGCATTTTATTTGAACAATCATCAAGAAAACAACTCTTGATGTTCACATTTTTACTTTTTTGCTCAACCATGAACCCCAATCCTTGGGCATTGGCATTTTCTTGGAACAAACATCAATAGAAACAACTCTTGAGGTTGGCATTTCACTAATAAAATAGGAGCTTTGAGTTTTTTCATTGGATATTGAAAACATAAACAATTGGTAAAGAATGTAGATCAATGGGATCTATCGTCAACTTTTTACATGCTACTTAACTTCTGGTCTTCTAGATCTTATGTTCACAATCAATAAAAGAAAAAATACATTCATAAGAAAGATGTATGCACATCCTAATGTGATAATTATATTAGGAAGCTTTAGATTTTTGAACATATATAGTTGATCTTGGAACTTCTTACACACAAATTTGTCACACATCCTCGTGTTACATTTCATATTAGTAGGAGATCTAGATGTAAATAAACATACCCAAAAAACATAGAAAACATGTATACAAACAAAAATTAAATAGCCATCAAAATGAATAGTCATCATACTTTTTGTGTTCACATGTGGGTGTAGTTTTAAAAGTAAAAATGGACTTGGTCATAATAAACATTTTGAAGAAAAAGTAATGAGAAACAACAAATTCTTTCACATCTATGTCTAGATAGGTATAATATATAGTGTACCAAAATCTTCTTGACTTTAATACATGACCCAAATGCAATTACAAGAGATTGAATGTTAACCACAATTTTGTTTCAAGCAACAAATTTGCCACTTTCTACTCTTTGGTTGGATTGAATACTTAGCAAAGGTCTTAAGAAAAAACCAACATTGCAATTTCATGACTATCTAAGGAATTCCCTAACATTAAAAATGATACCTTCTAGCTATAGAGCAACAACAAAGGGCAAAGATAACCACCCCTATTGAGTATGCACATAATCAACATACTTGAAAGATATTTGTTTTGAAATAGGTTCATTATTTTAGAAACCAAATAGGGTAGCTTGATAACAAATTTCAACACAATTGGTCAATAGTAAAGTGTTGATTGACAAACATTACATGGTAGCACATTTAAAAAAAAGGGGTTTAGTATCTTGAAACTAGATGAACACACCTAGCATGTACTTGTCGTCTATGTTTGTCTTAGCAAAAGCCTCCTCCATTACTATAGTTTAAAACTTTCTTTAACTTCAGTGGCACTTGTGATTCCAACCAACCTTGCACTATGTCGCAATGGCTCACCGAGTTTAGGTAGGAATGAATGTAGTTGCTTGCTTCTTTGCGTAGTGAAAGATTAATGTCTGCATAGATAAAAACTATGAACTGTATGAAAACAACTCACACATGGTTTTAAAAAAAATTTGTATAGTCACCTTACACCTTGGAAGAATGAAACATATGGAGGATACATGTTCTAAATCACAACAAATACAAATGTTTATACCAACATTTAGTTAAGTAAAATACACATAAGGTTGCTACAAAAAGAAAATGTAAGTACCACAATGTATACATTGGAGCTGCTTGTGGGAACTTTTAATAGACTATAGTTTTGGCATTGCAAAACCTAAAATGGTCAAAACAATCTTCATTGTTAATTAAAGAATGTCACAAAAATTGAATGACTATTAGCATTTGTGGTTGAATGTACATATAGAAACTGCAAATCATCTTCAAGAACCTTCTACAAGTATGCAATAGAAGCCACATTCGCGTCCCTAGCAAGTTTGTATTTCCTTTTCGATATTCTACAACAACACCCACATTTTTGTGATTTTCACCTTTAGCACAATCTATGTTTTCCATACTGTCCATTCCCTATAATAGTCTATCACATGCATTCCCAATAATCTATTGACATAGATAGAGAGATAAGCCAAGAATGGGAGGGAAATGAACAGGATGGAATAGAAGAAAACACATACAAATTTCATCCAAATTGTGAACTCTCATCTTGACCTAAAGCTATAGAAGCCACTTTGCATTTGTTAGGGTTAAGACAAGACTTTGAAAGCTTTGCTCCAATGGTTGGAAACTTATTTACAACAAGGAAACATGACCACTTGAGCTTGCCATACTAATGCTAAACTTACTATGTGGATATGTGAAAAATTGTTTGAGGCAAATGCAAAAGGCTTGCAACTATAGTGGATATGAAGTACATGACAATATCTATGGGTTCCAACATAGATCCCTTGAATGACTGGTTTATTCCCTAAAGGTTTTCTCACCATGGAGTTACAACAAATTTTGAAACAAAGCAACTAACTTATTTCAAGACTCAATTCAATACTTAAAATATCTAACAAATACATGTTTAGTACTACCTTGCAACTTGTTTTCCTATGTAACGATCTACATATATATGCAAGCTTCTTTATAATATTAATCTTTGATCTATAATCTCAATCTTAATACATGCTGCCACCTAGTCTATAAGGGTGTTCAATATTTCATTTTCTTATTTGGAGAGCTAGTAGTTAATCAGAGTTATATATATCTACTGAGTTTGACTTCATATTCTAGTTTTGCATTTTTGCAAGAGACTAAGACTAGTGGGTTCTAAGTCAATGAGTGAGACTGAGGTTAGTGGGTTCCAAGTGTTTCAAATCCAAGCATCCCTAAAAACCCATATTGTTTTAAATTGAATGGATTGGCATTTGTCATGGTTTTCTTTACCTAGGAATTATCAACCATAAACAATTATTTTGTTATTTGTAAACTTAATGTTGTGTGAAGGTGCTAATGCCAACACTAGTAGCATTTGTTGATCAATGCTTCAAGCGGGTTTTTTCCATGCATCTTTAGAAACTTGCAATTGTTTTAATATCATTCACTTCCAGTCAACATGGAACATTAAGCACTTGTTTGTTTTTTTGTGAAGGATGAGTTCAAGGAGCTTGTTGGTGAGATCAGTGAGAAGAAGGCAATCACAACAAGAAGCATAACATATAAGTCTAGGAAGATTTGCCACTTTCATGCAACAGTGATCAATGTTGGAAATTTTGTTTAGGAATGCTCCAAATCTAATTACAAGGACCAATGGACCAATTTCCAAGACTTGCGCAATTCCCATGGATACATGTGTCATATCTAATTTCTTGCTTGGACATGATCAATTGCATAACCAACATTTTGTTTTGAAAGCTCTTACACTTCCCATCACCCATGTCTAGCTTGAAGGTTTGAACTTTGCAAAACTTTGAGAGATTTTAAAACTAGCTGTATAAATGTAGTCCATTATGCATTTTATAGTAAACCCAAAATATGCATCTACAAGAGTGGAATGTCCATGAATTAGGTTTCAGAATATCTCAAAGAACAATAAACTTGTCCAAATGTGGTTCTTTGAAGGTTATGCTACAAGGTCATGATGGACAAAACTTCTTATATAGTCTCTTGGATTTCCTAATAATTGTACAGTCCTTTGGATTTCTCTTTAGGATCTTGTTCACTACTTTTTCCAAAATGGAATGATTTGTCTAAATTAGTTAATGGGTTTTCTCGCACATTCCACCTTGCATCATTGGAAGTTTCAAAATCCATCTCCAGCATTGCTTGCTTCAATTAATTGCTTCTTCCCAATACATTCTTGTAGGATTTGACATTTGGATTTGGTATTAAAGTGATCATATTTGAATCAAGACTTTGGAGGTTTGGCTATAGTACATGTAATAACTTTTAAGTTGTGAAAGGGAATTGATCATTCAATGTTAAGAGAAAAGGTTATTCTTCAAGGTTCCTTTTAAATCAAATTTGAGGGGTGTATAACAATTATTTTCCTAATAGAGAAAGATTTTTGTTTGGTGTTTCTACCCTTAGAATCTTTGAAATGATTATCTCTAAGCATTTTTAATATTAAGGTGGGAGGTTTCCAAAGCCCATGTTGTCCTCAAAAGCTCATGTTCTTAGAGTTGTTAGATCTGTAGTATTTATTTCCTTATCATTAGGTCATTTTCAATTGTATGTAGGTTACTTAGATCATAAAATATGGAGTTTAGTCTTCACTGGTCATAAGGATATAATGTTGCAATAGCCAAAATATATGGTTGATATATGTTTTTACCACTAGGCATGTTTTTGCCTTGATGTTTGTCATATGTAAAGTTTGCATAAGTTTGCTACAAGCTTGATGGTTCTCAATTTAAGTTTTAGACTTTCTTCTTCCTTTCAGATATAGTCTATTTAGTGTAATTAGAGACCTTTGAGGTTAACCATGTCTAACTTCTAACTGGCATTAAGAAAAGTTGTTTACATGAGTTTGCTACAGGCCCAATGGTTTTTCAATCCTCAATGTGTTTGGTTCTCTAGACCTTGCAAATAGGGTTTGTTTATTGCATTTGGAGACCTTTTAGGTTAACTGTGTTTGACATTTGGTAGGTGTTGGGAAGAGTTGTTTTCTTTTATTGTTTTCTGATGATTCATTCACAAGTTTCGTCGCCACCATTGGGTAGGCCTTCACAGCTTGCCCACACATTTGCTACTAAACTTGAAGGATGTACACCCCTATTGACAGACCTGAGAAACTTAAATCATGTTGCTTACCTTTGGCCTCATTTGATGTTGAATATGTCATCTAATGTAGTCTCATAGAGTCTAGAATATTGAATCTGTTCAAGACTACCACCCTAGTGAAATCTATTATGATGATTTTTTTTGTGAATTGAATGTGAACTTTTAGGTGTTAATTTGGTGATCTTTCCAAGACCAGCTTTCAATTTACCTATATTCAATGTAGATGTTGTGATCTTTCAAGCATCAAGACTAGTATGAAATCTCAAATAATAAAATACTAGTTACCAAGCATGTATGATTTAAAAGAAAAAGGTATTGAATATTAGGATGAAGCTGATATGTTTAAAGGTGGAGACCAGACCCACACTGGTTATCACATAACTTGTCATGCCACGCACAATTTGACATAATGTGTTTTTCATAAGATGCTCTCACCAAGAAGGAGGTACACACAAATTGCATGCACTCAAAATATTGCAGTCTTCTAATCATGTACATTCAATACAACAGCACATTAGGTATACATCCAACATTCTGTCTATGACATTGTGACAAAAATAAAGCTATGGACTTTCAAGGATGAGCTCACTTCAGATCTTTCTTTCTATGGGTTGTCATGGCCAACGAATGTGGATATCTCGACAACAAATGAAGTCTACTAAGATCAAAAACCCAAACCCAGTGGTGAATTTGCTTCGGGAGATCGGAGAAAATTTAGATAAGCTATTTCTACAGTGATTTTTTCAATTTTCCCAATAATATTCCAATGTAGAGCAATTGCTCAGAGCTCTTGAATGTTGAGGTATTCAATTTTCCCAATTCCCAACAATAATCCCAAACACATTGGACTTGAAAGAAATATCCCACAATGGCCAGCCCCAATGACCCACTAGAGCCTTTCATCATTTCTGTCTTGATGTCCCTACCGACAAATGAACACCTAATTTTCTGCTCACCAACTTCAACGCAGCAGAGTTCATAAAGTTTAATTAGTAGAACCATAACAGCTTGAATCTTCAGGCATTCTTCCCAAAAATTCTCAACAACAATCTTAATTGAAAACCCAAGAAAAAGTATGAAAAGGAGAGTCTCTTAGCTTCATCATCGTTCAACTTTTATCTTCAACCTCCAACCTCCGGCATACTGTCCATCATTCAACATCATCCTTGTCACTCCATAAAAGACAATCATGGAAACAACGCTCCATCGCTAGTTCCTGATCTGAGTGCCGACACTCCATGAAGAACACAAACCAAATCTCATAACCTGCAAACAACAAAAAGAATAAGAAAATAAAAAAAACACTAAGAAATAGAAGGCAGCTCCTCTATTGTTCATGATTATCAAATGTATGCTCCTTTGGCATTTTGTGCTTGTCACATCCAGTGCAGCAAATCATCCATTAGGGTTTGTATTTCATCCCACCTCCTTGAAGTCACATTCACGCAGCAGAAAAACCCTGACAAGTCCATGTCACAATGCAACATAGTTTTTCATAAGATGCAACATGACTATGTGAGAGTTTTGTGCAATGTCAAACAGAAAAGGCCAGGGGGCATGCAGTTTGAACACGGGAGGTGAGACCCATTGAAAGCTTATGTAGTGCTGATGTGAAGTACTACTTCGTACTTGTGGTCTATTTGACATCGTCCGCACAATTTTAATGGAGATCCTAAATCAACACCCAAACAGTAAGTAACAAGTCAGCATAAAATTGCTTTTGGTAAAATAGTCTGCACATCCGAGCACGTGGGTCCAAGTATCGATATTTGGTCTGCAGCCATTCACCAATAAATTTTCTCACTCCTCTCATTGCCTGGCTAAGAGGGAGCTGGTTCCTGGACAGAGCTTCTATGCGTGATCAGGGCTTTAAAATAAAATTCTAACTTTTTTCTTTGAACTTTGTCATGCACTACACATGAACAAACCTACAAAACTTCCTTCCTTTGGGGAGGAAAGTTTGTAGTCATGTCTCTGTATGGTGGGGATCATCATCTCATGTATTCATGTTGTTGCTTGATGGGACTTATTGCTCAAAGTTATAGTCTCCACAGCAGGAAAAACCATAAGGATCATAAAACAATTAAGTAATGTGCAAAAGGAAGTTCTCAAAGAAGCTTCAATGTAAGCAAAGCTCTAAAAGAAAGTTTTCGTGTACCTTGTGATTTTATGTAGGAATAAAAGAAAAAAATGTTAGGGTAGATTGGCCCATCACCAATTGACTGCCTATGAACGAACATTTATTTGTATTTTCATCATATGTGCTTCATTTTGAGTGATTTAAAATGTTATGGGAGCATTGCCTCAAGCTTTAGAAATCATCTTTGAAGTGCAAAGGAAAAGGATTAATGAAAAAATAACAAGAAAAGAAAAAGCTTTCAAAGTTATAAAAAGCGTTTTTTTTCCCTCTTCTCTTGGACCCTTGTTACTTTCAAATTGCATAACTTTCTTATTTTTTATTCATTTAAAATGATTTAAATTGTTATAAGAGGGCAACCTGAAGTTTTATAAATCATCTTTGAATTCTAATAGTAACATAGCAACATACAAGGAATTTTTGGTGTTCAGGAACTAGCCTTTTGTAATATTTGGTGGTTTGTTTTTTTTTCTGACTTCCGAACCCCTTTTACTTTGAGGTTCTATAACTTTTTCATTTCTAACCTGTTTTTGACAATTGTTAGTGTGTCAAATGTGCTAAGAGGAAGGGTTCAAGTTTTGCTTGGACACCAGAAACAATGGAGCCCTCCCCCTTGGATCCAGCCTGCCCTGAGTACTTAAATGTTCAATCACTGGCCAGTCAACCCTACCTCAGAGCTGCGTTTAATTTAATTTTTTTTCCTAGTTTTTCAATGTTGCCAAAGTGGAAATACTTAATAACATGATTTAGCCACAGTTGGCTACAGAGCAAATCTGACAATAATTGTTTTTCAAAATCCTTCAATGTCATGACTACCTACTAGAGCCTAAGGTGGAAATCTCACAATTTAATTTAATTTAATTTAGAAAATCTGGAGAATTTTACCTGGGAATTAGTATTACTAGGTCTCAAAATTTCAACGATTGTTATTTTTTAAAAGATTGAAGCCAGAACTTTTAAAAGGCCTTCTTGGAATGCAAAGGTTTTCTGGAGGCACCCATGTTTTCAAAGTAATTCTGGATGGATATTGTTCTGTTATCATTCCAAACAACCTCTGATGTTCTTGCTGGGCATCTAGCTCTTTAGGCATATTGTAAATGAAGTATCCAGTAGACTACAACTAAGTACTTCCTTTCAATATCATTCTCAGAGGTTGGATTTCGGATCCAATAACTCCACTAAAATATAGCAGTCCAAGGCTTACAATTGTTTATCTTAATAACACAAAGGAGATCTCATCATTGGATCTTGCTGTTTAGGATGTTACTGTCCATCCATTAGATAAAAGATTGTTGGTAACTCTGATGTCCTCATAGAAATACCTGGGTATAGATTTCCCTGCTTATATGCTCACTTAACCCTAGCAAAAGAAATGGTAGATCACAAAGGTATATGGCTTAGTTATATGGTATACGGAGGGGACCTGTTATTAGAACCTGTCAAATTTTTAAAAATATTTTTATAGTCTGGCTACCTAATACAGGCAGGAATAGGCATCTAGTGAAATTGACTCAAAATATCTCTTTCGTGATGATTTTTTTTCAAAATACAGGGAACATCGTTACAAATTCCTTTGAAAGAACGCAACATTGTGAAACTTCAGACCCAAGAAACACTGGTTACAAATGAGCAAGTAGTTGCCTCTAGATTAGCTTTCCAATTAGTGATACTTTCTGTATAGGGCTAGTCCCTTCCTAGGAGACTTCAAAGACTGAGGTCAGGTTGCGTGGGAAGAGGACTTCTCTTAAAAAAAGACTTTAGAGCTTTTGTTCCCTATTCAGAACAAAGGTTGTGTTCAGGAGTGTCAGTCTGGCATATTGCCCTCCACAGGTATCGAAGGGGCCATACCAGGCTGATTAGACTTGAGGCAATATCACCCTTGCACTAATATGAAGCCTAGTAGGGACCAATGTTGGTGGATTATTAACACTCTTGTACCAGTATCAGCCTAGTAGGGACAAGTGTTGATGGGTTATTAAGGAAATGGCTGGTTATCAACAAGGGTCCAAGAATAGGTTACCCACAATTGATATGCCAAGACTTGATAGACACCCTATCTGCTTGGCATGCATTTTGTAGAGACCCAATGAGACCCTTATGGGCTGGGTATTTGCTTTGGTGAAGATGAAAAATTGACATGTACCCTTCCATGTTTCTTCTAAACAGGTTCTTAATTCTTTAAAACATTTGAGGTATCACTACGTTTTCTTTGGCTCCACCTCTCCAATTGCAGCTCCCCTTTGGCCTTGAATTGGACATTTGTGACTTTGGTAGTGGTGAGAAGTTGCACATGTGCAATGAGATTTTTTGGGGCACTTGAGACAAGTCCTATGTACAAACACTTGCCTTGATGTCAATTGACATTGGTGGTTTTCAGGTCGGGTATTTCAAAATCCACGCATACAAAGGAAGGCATTATGAAAAAGAATAATTGGGGAAAAAAATTAGTACCTAAGTGTGTTGCATAAACATGCAAACTGATAATAGAGGAGTCACTATATTTCTCAAAATCCAGTTATTAGATAATCTATGCGGGGCAGAAGAAATAATTCCACAAAGATGCTATGCAATTAAAGTATAAGCCAACCAATACTGGTAGCCCAACATGAACTTATAGAAGTTCTATATGACATTCAATATCAGGTATATATTTGCCACATACTAGCCACAAATTACTCTTGGACCCAATGCCAGGACCAGACTAAAGTATAAAAGAGAAAAGGCCAGTATGAATATTTCAAAAAGTATCCAATACTAGGACTAGGCTGGAATGTTCAAAAGTTGATAACAAGACAGACATGGGTCTGAATTGAAGCTTCCACCACTTTTTCCCAGAACCGTCATAGGTTCCTACCAGGGGTCTTATGTGAAAGGTGTAGGCATCATTGGTATGATGCATCAAACCCCACAATTGAAAATTACAATTGGACAGAAATTTTTTTTGTTGTAAAGAAGGTATTTTTTGACATTTGTTGACATTAAAAACACGTCTTCAACCATTGTGAAAATTGACCATGGTCTAATTGACTATGGAGAGAACCTTGAATTGTTTTGAGGAGGTACTAAACTTGTATAAACAAACTAGGGGCACTTAAATGTCGCACTTAATAGCATCATCAATAGGCAGCTACTAATTCTGACCCCGAGCTAGTTTGATGCAAACAAAAAGAAAACAAGTTTGTTACAACTAGCCAAATGAGATTGAAATTAACCAATTACAAGACCTAGTGCACTATGGTCACAAAGCCAAACCCTAGGTTTTGTTAATGTTGAATCTTAAGGTGGATTAAGCTTAACCTTAACAATACCTAGGGTTTGGCTTATATTTACCTAGGATCTGTAAATCAAGCTTTTGGCAATATTTACTTAAGCCAAAATTTGGCCGCTGTTTTGACTTCTTATCCCATAATCCATTGAAACCCATGCCCCCTCTTTTGTAGACCCTTGTCAGGACTCACAAACTGCGTCACCATATATAACACAGCGACGTTGCCCATCAGTGTAGGACCAAACTCGCTTCCTGAGCTCCGCCCATCTCCCCCCAACTCCCAAAGCAGGCTAAGTGTGCGTGTTTGCTAATCTCAAATTGGTGCTCTGCAAGGTGCTCTAGCGTCTCTCAGCTTTTACGTTTTTGTAGGAAGAATAACTAATGCTTGTGAGGTTGTGTACATCTGCTTGCTGGTGGTGGTGGTTGGTTGTTGTGTGAAAGCTATCATGTGAAACTAGCTGACTCCTGAGGCCTGGTAATAAGTATTGAATAATTTGGTCGTGTGTGTGTTGTCTTTCTTTCTTTGGACCAGGCTCCAGCTGCTTTGAACATTGTTTTGTTTTATTCAAGCTTTGGGTGAAGGGTAAGACTTTTGACAGAGTCTGACTGATGTCTTTTGAAGTTGGAATTCTGCTGATATTCTGTGGGATTAATCTGTGTTGATCAGGGTGGAACTTTGTTTCTCTGAATTTATATTTCAAGGGGGGTTTTGTCAGGGTGCGTGCTACTGCTCAAGGATGTGCTACTGTTCAAGGATTTGCACAAACTTGAGATCTCCGTGGTTTGATCCTCCTGCATGTTGACTGTGAATTTTTGTTAAATTAAAAAGAGGTCAGCTATAACGTTCTGAGACAGCTTCCCAAATATTCAGGCTGCAAGGTTAATCTAGTGTGAAGAAAGAGATCAGCAGCACATAGAGACGACAGAGATTACAAAGGATGCTGCAGGCCGGAAAGTAATACAAAGCTGTTGTTTCCGAGAGAACGTTAGTTCAAAGCTAGCCAGCGACCCGACCGCGAGAACAGAAGAAGACGAGGAGGGAAGCAAGGAAGAGAGTAGGAGGATTAACAGCTAGCGACAACAGAAGGAGGACGAGGAGGGAAGGAAGGAAGGAAGAGATCTAGTAGGAGGATTAGTTAGGGGGCAGCTGGGGGCCGGGACTAGCTAGGGATCAAAGCTCAGGATGCCAATAGCTGGAAACTTAGAATTTGGGGATACAGGAAGTGGTTATATTGCAGCTGGTGGAGGAGGCATCAGCAGCAGCTCGAGCTGGGGACTCAAGCGGGCGTCAGTACTACCCACGAGTGATCTTCGATTGCAAGAGGAAGCTGGGATTGTAAACTGGAAGCTGGGCCAGCTGCAGCCACCGTACTACAGTCACGGCTCGTCACATGAAGGACCTGCAGCAGCGCGTCATAAAATGCACGGTGGCAAGTATGGCTGGTCCACAGAACTCTCGGCTGCAGGCATTAACATCTTCGGACATGAAGAAAGCGAACAGCTGCTGAAAGTGGAAGAAGCCGGCCAGCTAGAACTTCAACCTGGCTCCAGGGAAGCAAGTTGCACACCCCCGCCGACGACCAGCTGCCGCGGAGGGGCAACTTCTCAGGCAGCAGCAGGCTCGGATAGTTTTATGCGCGCAAACACTAGTAGTGTCCAGCAGCTGCTGCCCAGCTTAGCTGGAACCGTGAATGGCGGCAGTGGTCAAGCTTGCGCTGGGATGATCTCCAAGCGTAGGTCCCGTGCCTCACGACGAGTTCCGACCACGGTGATGCACACGAGCTCCGAGGAATTCCGGGCCACCGTCCAGAGACTAACGGGACTGAATATCCCGCGGCCTAGTATGACGACTACAGGCTCTACTAGGCCACGATTTACTTTTCCAAAAGGCGGTGAGCTTCTCGCCTCCGCGCTGGCTGCTCACAACCTCGTCCGACCTCAGCCAAAGCGCGCCAACTTAGAAACAAGCATGGCTGCCTGCAGTTCACAGACTACCACGTCCCAGTCTTATTGCGGCTCATACCCAAGCTCGCCAAACAAGTTGCCTGAGTTTCATGCCAATTCTCATGTAAGTGTAGCTGCCACTGTGCAGCAGCAACCGCCTGCTCATAATACTACCAGTGCCGTGCCGCCGGCGGTGACGTCGAGAGCTGCTCCGGAGCAACAACTTTCGAATCTAGATTTCCACAAGATCAAGCATCAAAGCAAATTAGTCGCGGACCGTGACATCAATATAGCAAAGCTTTACGGAGCTCTGGCGGGGGGCTCAAGTACTACTAGTCGCTCATCATCACGTACTGCAGCAGCAGCTGCACCTCCCATGACGACAATTAGCTCCACTACTGCAGCAACCGCGTCACAGCTAGTGACGGATAATTCTTCCACAGCTCCAGCTGCTGCAGCTCTTAAGGTCACCATGATGCCCAGCTCTCCTCTCATGGATCAGGAGCAGCTCAAATCAACTAGTGTACGACTAGCTGCAAGTTCAAACCTAAGAAGAACCGGCCGCCCCTTGAAGCTAGATGCTGCTGATCTTCGTCTTTCAGGCAGCAGCAGCACGAGCAGCTACGGTGCTACTTCAGCTCCAGCTTCCAGACTTATACGTGACACCAGTACTAGTCATAGCAATAATCTTATGCTTTCGGAAACCAGACAAACTGTAGTTCAGGATTTCCTGAGGAGTTCTTCAGATTCTTCTAGGTATCAAGCCACTGCCTCAAATGCAGAACGTGGATTAGCTAAGCTCAGAGGAGCGGCTCAGCTTCCGCAGCAGCAGCAGCAGCAGCAGCAGCAGCATCCAGTCAAAGAAGATCAGAATCAGCAGTCTCGGCAGCAGCAGCAGCTCTCGTTCAGCCAGTTGGACCGCTGGTTCCAATCTGATCAAGCAGTTGGAGGACCAACTGGTTCCAATCTCATCAGGTCATAGCTGCTGATGCCATGCATGCAGCTGCAGTTCAATGTGTGAATATCAACAGAATTCTTCCTAGAGATCATGAGTTCTGCCTACTTATCAACCAACCAATTCTAAGCTCCCTTGTAATCACCCAGACTAACCATTCCTGAACCAACTCATCTAATTCCTAGCTGGGCACTAGTATCAGATCATGTGAAGAGACTGTTCTTTCTAGAATGCAACAGAAGTTGCACCAAACTTACTTTGATCCGGCAGTGATTAAAAGCATTGTAATTGTGTAGAGACTTTCTGGCTGTCACACATTTTCAACGTTAACTTAGTTTCCCACTTTAAAACATGCAAAAACCTTCAATTAGCAGCATAGTCGAACTTAAGCATCCTAGTCAAGGCTTTGAGACTAGACATCACAATTTTTTCCTTTTTCATACATCAACCATTTCTCTTATAAACTTGGGTTGATCAGAGGAACTCAACTCTTATAAATCTGGCAGGCACTAGAATTTCATTTAGCAATCCAACTTTAACATGATGCACAGATCTAGATTCCACAACTTAGGTATGAGGTTCTTAGTAGAGTTAGATTCTTCTCTTGATCTGCAAGCTACTAGATTTCATTTAACAAGCCAACTTCAACATGTACTGATCTAAATACCACAACTTAAGTATGAGCAGGTTTGAACTAGTTAGATTCCTGTCTTCTGCAGGGCACTAGATTTCATTTAACAAGCCACTTTCTTGTATAGATCTAGATTTCACAACTTAGGTATCATGAGGTGTGTAGGTTGTACTATCTATTGGAGATCATGAGGCAGGTAGTGAGGACGAAGGTACAATTTGATCATATCATACAATTTGAATTTGGCTGCAGAGAGAGACTAGTGCTGGAGTTAATAAGATCGGCTCTTGCAATGGTTTCAACCTAGCTGCAGGTTCTCATGTGTGTTTCACTCAGGAGAACTTGACATTCTCAAGGTCTAAAGTACAGTTCAAGGTTTAGATTTTGTTAAGAGGTTTGTATACATATTACTAGAGCGAATATGTACAGCTTCATTCTTCCTCCGGCCATTTCCTCATTTCTTTCAGCTTGTTTTGCATTGGAACTGTGAGGTGTACTACTGTAGTAATGGTTTTGTTTAAATTGGGTAGGCATATGAACTGATCCAGAATTTTGATGAAGATTGTATTTTCATAGCTTTGTTGATGATGAGCTAGTGGTTCAATGGTAAACTCCTGCTTTTAAAGGTTAGTGAAGTACACTCATATTTCCTAGTAGTGAATTGTGAGCAGGAATCAATCAGAAAGCTGAGGAACAGAAGAGGCTCCATTCTTGATATGGTGAACTCCTGCATTAGCTTAGTGAAGTACACCCACATTTCCTATACTTAGTGAATTGTGAGCAGGAATCAATCAGGAAGAGGAACAGAAGAAACTCCATTCTTGAACCAGCTGTCACCAGCATGGTCCAAGTTGTTTTGTGCACAAACAATATAACTTAACACCTTTCAGAAGAGGGTCAAGAGACACAAAATGGGCATAAAAGAGAAAAGTTGACAGGATCATGATGGGTGTACTTCTAGCTTTTGGCTCTGCCTATTTTACTATATAATAATGTAGGTTCAAGTAGTTTTCATTCAAGGTCCCACATTTTGAGGAATGTCCACCAGGTGTTAATTGTGTCAAAAATTTCCTATGACCTAACTCTGAAGTTCAGTTTTTGCAAACTGAACATGGAACATTTCCTGTTTTTACTGTTGCTGGTTTGAACTTTGAACTTGCCATAAATGGAGCAGAGCTGCTGCTTCTGTTTACTTGGTGAATTTCTGTCAAATTTTGATCTGAAAATATTATGATTTTGACCTATATAATATGTATAAAGGATTTTCAGGGAAAATAATGGCCCATATTTGTCAGATATAGAAAAGAAAAGGGAATTCTAAATTGCTAGATTTTTATGATAAATTTCCTTACAGGATAGCCAAGAATATAGAAGGATCCTGATTTTTAAAACTTTCATATCTGGGATGTAGCCAAATTATGTTCTGGATGAATGCCACTAGTTTAGATACATCACAAAACCCTTTAAAAAAACACTGGCACTAGAGGGGGTCTTCTGCCTGCCTGAAGACAATAGAGAGTCAATCAGGTCAAGGTCACAGGGGTTGCAACTCCAATTGGGAGCAGCCTCTTTTAATTGGCAAATTTTCTAAAAAAAAACGAAATTAGAAACTAAAAATTTCAAAAATGAAGTGATTTTGTATGTTTTCAATTTTCATAAGCTTTGTGTATTTGGTTTTCAATGTATAGCCAAAAATATAGAAGGATGATTAAAGATTTGTACTTTATATTTGGTTTATAGCCGCATTCGGCTAAATCTTCCTAGGGATGTTCGTCACTATTCCTGCATCATCCTCTTGATGATCGCTGTGTTGGCTACAAACAAAACTTTAAGTTTTTTACAAAAACACTATTTGGGAGAAGCTGGGGGGTAGCACTTGGTATCACTAATCCACATGATGGCTGATTTACATGTTTGATACCTTAATGAGCACATTTAGGAGCTTTTCACAATCTGACCAGTTGTATTCTTAAAAAGCCTCCAAAAGGCGCCCCCAAATCTATGGGTTAGGACTGTCCGTGTTGTCGAGAGGCGCATGTGTTGGGCTAGCATCCTTGGTTACATGATGGGAGTAACATAGTTTGATTAGTAGCAATTCAATCTTAGAATATCTACATGGCTCTCAAAAGAGCAGCTTGTAACTATGGGAATGTTCTGTATTTGAGGATCAAGCATGGAGAGAGATGAGTGGGTGGGAAAAGGTTTCTCAAAAAGTGAGAATCCCAAAGAGAAGTTTCCAAACTATACCGTAAGTATCCAGGTGTGATTTGCTGCTGCATGAGAGAAAGTCATAAACTAATTGGGAGTCCGCCCTCTGTGGAAAAAGAGAAAGTTCTGTATAGCACATGCTCAAGTTGTCAACAGAGAAGGGAGAGACTCTGCATCATCAGTGACATAATCACTGATGATGTTTTACAGATGGAAATTCATCACTTCTTTATAAGTATTAACTTTATACAACTTATCTACTCTTTTTCATTCCCTTGCTACTTGAGAACAATATTGCCAAAAAAATTCTTGGTCAATAAATCATGTCATATACAACTTTATTTGGATGAGAACAATTGTGACAGAGAAACAAATATTGTGGATGCAACAAGAAAAGTGTGTTATGCATGTGCCCAAGTTGTCAACATAGAAGAGAGAGACTTTGCATCATCAGTGACAAAATCCAACATATTAGATTCTACCGATTTTGTTCATTGCCTTTCTAGAATTGTTGGCTTGAAATTCATCCATTTTATTTTTCACCCCCTTTGCTGATGACAATCTTGGCAATGTTGCTAGGCAATAGGTAGTAACCACAACAAATAAAGACAAAGCAACAAACAAGAAACAATGGAAAAAATGTCGGCCAATTTGTTCAAGGTGGGATTCTCATTGAATTCTTTGTTTATCACACATACATGTGATTATGTAGGGAGTTTGATTTATGAAAGATGTACCTAGTCCAATGTTATCTTGCACTTCTTCTTTGTCATTGCTGATCCAATGCATTCTAAGTTGCAATTTATTCAATTATTTTATTAATTAAATTGCTTCTTAATAAGAGAGAACACTCGTGTGATTCCTATGTTATTGTTTTTGAACCCCTTCTCAATGACATAAAAAGAGTACATCCATTAAAAGTATGTATCCCACACACCATGGTAACTGTAGCTTAATGAGTTAGCAACTACAAATGAGTTGGCCAATGTTTGTATGCAAAAAGTCAGTCATTCACAAGTCAATCCAAATTTGTGAGCCTTTTACGTTTTCATCAATGGTTCATGAATTCAAAACATGAACCTTTTGAACCAAATTCAATATGTTGACATACAATTGACATGCAAATGGGAAACTTGATTCAATAACTTCCATCCATGTGTAAAACTGTTTAGAGAACATCTTAATTTTCGAGACATGAGATCTGGCATGACAAACCTTGCACTCTTATTTGGCCTTTTTTTATTGAAAAAAATTCAGCAAAAAGAAAAAGTAGAAAGTTCAAATTTAAAAGAAGTATTTTAGAGGCTTTCAATTGCTAGAAGTGAGGAGAAAAAGGGTAAAACTCACTAACTTTTATACTTAGTTTTTAATGTGTAGTCAAAAAGTCATTTGTAGAAGGATGATTAAAGATTTGTATTTCATATCTAGTGGTTCATAGCTAGATTTGTCTAAATCTTTTTAGGGATGATCATTACTTTGTCTACATCTTCCTATAAATTATTGCCACTCTCACTAAAAAAATAATAATCTGGAAAAAATGATTACTTCTATCCTGTCACATCAATAGGGTGCCATTGATTGCATTTGATTGAAGCCTGACCTTCCACATATTTTTGTCACCTACTAAACCATTCTTGGTCAATTCAACATACATGTCTTGCAAAAAATTTCCTTAGATATTATGCATGAATGTTTCTTTTTCAATAGCTCATGCAAATGGATTGGTTTGGGAGTAAAGGAATTCCATTTCACCTATAAACCCCACCTCCAAAAGGGATATTGTACTTCACAAATATTGAAACCATTTGTAATGCACCAAGCAGCTGCTAGTTATGCTTTGGCTGTGATTAGCATCTTTGTTGCTTCTCTCTTTCACCACAAAGAAAAGAAAAATTTAGTCGCCCATTGACTCAAATAGTAGCTTTTGCATGTAGTTTACTTGGGAGATATCTCAAAGAGTCTCAAAGAACTCCACCTCCCATATGATAACCTTGTTCTTGATATACATGTTCTTTGTTGAGACAAACCAACAACATTGTAAAACCATCTTCACAAACAGCATACTGAAGCCTTCATTGTTACCTTCCTAACCAGCCTGAGATGTTTCCAACTTCCACATGTGGTCCTTGAGATGAGGCTTGTTGACATTGTAATTTTCATGACATTGGAAGCAAATGACATTGCATAACTATCTTATACGAGCAAACCAATTGCTTCACTTTTAACTTTGTAATCAACTTTCCAAAAAAAGTTTGTTCTCAGGTGCAATTCTCAGCTACCCTGGAATCACGTGCTGGGAGAATTTAGAAAGACCAACGAGTTGTATACCTTCGTGGAAACTCTTGAAGAAAATTTTTAGTGTATTTGGAGGGCACCTTAATATGTGAATATCCCTTATGGAAAAAAGGATGTATGTTATGCCTACTCCTTAAGAGTGCGAGGTATATTTGGTAGGCTTAAGATCCCTCCCCTTGGGAAGCCTGTGACCTACTTACGCTTGCTTTCATCATATGGTTGGCTCTCATGCTTTCCAATGAGTGACGTCTATGGGAAGGGACATTCCAAAAAAGTTGTGTTGGACTTCGCTATTGCCGAATCCTAAAATGCTAGGCCCCTTTTTTTTGGAATTGCCCCACCATGGGGCTTTACCTTATGCTAAAGAGTCCTTTTAAATTTCCATTTGTTCATTAGAATTATCCATAAAGTAACCCTATCTTCACCCTGTCTTTGGGCCCCTTTTCACGCTCTATCCCCTCTTTCAGTGATATCCGCACAGTAAAGACATTTTATTAAATCTCAGTATGAAATGCTAAAACTCAGCATTTAATGCGCAAGGTCCGAGACTAATTATAGTACTTGTACAAGTAGGAGCAGTGAATATGTAGCAGCAGTGGAGGCGCTCAGGAAAAAGGAAAGACAGGCTGAAACTCAGTTCACCACCAAAATTGATGGTTTTCTGAGTTTCAGCCCCCCCCCCTTGAATGCTAATGTACTTTTCTGTAAGTTATTTTTTAACCTCACCCTGTGTATGACCAAACTCAGGGTTCTCGTACTGTGTTGTCTTACTTTACGGAGAACTCTATTGTAACTACATAATTTGCTTCAACAATTGCTTGCCATTACATCTTTTACCCTAGCTGTAGACTAGCTCTCCTCCTCCTGCATTGACCACATGCAAGGCTGAGTCAAATGGAAGTCCACCTGTGATGTGATTTAGAGGATGACAACACATCTGTCATGACTTCCTGTGAGAACATCTGTTCTCTAAGTTCGTTACAACAACGCAATGGCCCATAGATAGCCCTAATGCAAGCGTTCCCAAATTTTTTTAGTAAATCAGACTTTTCCCAGGTCACCTATAGCTCCTGAAGGCAAAAGCACTAGGTCATGCAGTCTAGCATTTCTTAGGTTTTTGGGTCTGTGGTCAAACTGGGTCCATCTGTACCTACAGTGGGCCGATGGAAAGGTGCCCTAAACATGCAGCAGGTCATGGTTCTCAACACTTGTGAATCTACAAAATGGCAGTGCCAAGTATGAATCGGCCCCTCCTGCATGAGGTATCCCCTACTATCCCCATTGCAGGCATCCTTGCTCATCTGGTAGGATACATTGCTGTTCAATGTTGGCCTTGCCTACCAAGGCAAGGATATTTTCTTCAGATTCATTATACAGTATAGTGGCTTAAGGGACTTTGGCCCCTAGGTAATAGGTCTATTTTTATATGAGGATTTTTGAAAGATGATATTTGGGCTTGTGTTGAAACTTGAGATTAGTTATAGAGTTATGATATCTTGAAGGATTTTGGTTTCTTTTAGAGGAGTTTTTTGAAGATTGTATTTTTGCATGGTGAAATATTTGAATTTCCATAATTCTCCTTTTGCCTTAAGATACTTTTTAGTGTAAATTACAAGGCCACAGCGTGACACACCCCTTGTCTTGATTAGATATACCTTACCCCAAGGTCTGTTTCATCATTAATTAATCCTCAAAATAGTGAAACGAATTTTTGTGAAAATATGCAGTTGACAAGTTGAAAATCATCATAATGTATCATAAGTTACACTCTGAATAATTTCATTACTCATATGACAATATCATAGTGGAGCATGGAAAATATAATAATTTCAAAAATTAAAAACCGAATTAGTGTTCTGAGAACAAAATTATGGGTTTTGTCAATGTGGAAACTGGCCCTAGACTACGGTATTGATTAGTTAGACTACGGTATTGATTAGTAGTGGATGGGTATATTGATATATCCGTGACACATAGGCTGATGTCAACACTCGTTTCATGTACCTGACCAAGCTGATCTCAGTAAGAGAGAACAGCTGAGTAATAGTCCAAATTACTCAATAGTTAAGTTCCTAGAAACTAGTGTCAGGTGGTTCTTTTAAGTTTTTAAACATAGTCACATCTAATTCTTTGATGACGTGCATATTAATGTTTTCTTAAGGAATTTTTTGATGTATGTAGCCAAAGTGATCATCCATAGAAACATTTAGAAAAAGTGGCATCCCTCAGAAGATTTAGCCAAATCTTGCTATACACCAAATATGAATGAAAAAGCCTTTAATCATCTTTTTATGTTTAGACTGGTTACTTACCAAAAACCAAATATAGAAATCTGGTGTTTTTTACTCTTTATTGGGGTCATATTTCTGACAATTGAAAACTCTCAAAATACATTTCATTTTCAAAATTTTGATTTTTAATTTCTCTTTGGCAAAATTTCCTCAATAATTTTTTAAAATATTACATATGAAAGAACTGCAATAGTTTTAAGGTTTCAAGTTTCTTATTTTGATAGGTTTTTACAGTACTAGGCTAGATCTCTTTTCATTGGTAATAGTGAGTTATATGTTGGTGAAGCTTTAATAACAAGAAAAACTTCCCAGAGAAAAAGTTTACTTTAACAGGATTCTGAAGTTTTGTTATTTTTCATTTTTCAGACCTCATAAACTAGGTGACACATCTTTTGAAAGAAGAATGGGTTGAACCTCCAGTGTACCTCGAGTGTTACCTCTCACCTCCCTAAAATCCAAGACAATCTATCTATGAAGGAAGGTAATTTGTTTTGTAGTTATGAGATCCACCAAACCGGGATGCTTCAGATTGTGTTCTTGATGTCTTTAGAAAGCTCTCAATGAGGAGGGGTGCATGGGCTTGGTTCCATTGCGTTTGGACTTGCCGTGCAAAAGTTCTTGTATATTCACTGATTTTTTCACTGCAGATTTAATTGTAGCTGAAAATTTCAGAGGAATTGAAATGTGCCTTTGGTGTTGTTGGAAAGATCTTGATGAGCAGGATTTAATGGAATTTATTTGGTAATATTTAGATTTAGAATGTGGGAGAGATTGATTTTAAAGTGATTTCTGCCATTGAAAATTCAAATAAATTCCAAAAAGCCAGGTTTTGGAAGGAAAAATCAGTTGAGAACGTGGTAACTAACACTTGGGCCAACGATACAGGTCACACTAGTTCTTTTTCATAAAAAAGAAGTTGATGATTATCACTTTTTGTGCAAAAGTTTGCCAAAATGTCAAAATAAATTGGGGCTGCAATCTTGACAAAGTCTTTTTCTGAATCTTTTTTCAAATTTTCTTTCAAAAAACAAAATCAGAGGTTTTGATTGAGTTCACCAAATTTAAAAGGCTTGCTTGTGCATGTCGTCCAACAACAACATGATTCCAATGTTTTTTAGTTTCTTACCTATTTTGTTTCCATTTAATGCTCAATCCTTTTTTGGGATGTTAGCCGATGATGGGATATCAGAAAATTGAAAAAAAATTTATCACACTTGACGACCATTTTTGACCTCCCAATAATCCAAGACACATTAAAAGGAAAATGATGAGGGGCTGGTTGCTCTGCGCTCAATGTTGTCTCTGACCTCCCCAGTAGCAGGGTTTCTTTTAAGGATTCTGTGATGTAGCCAAAGTGGCCATCGGCCAGAAATTGTTTTAGCCAAATTTGGCCACATACTGGATAGTAAAGTAGAAAAAACACACAATCCTCTATAGTCTTGGCTACAAACTGGATGTTATCATAAAAATTTGGCAATTTGGAAAAACAATCTTCAAAAGTTGATGAACTTGAGTCATTGTTTCCTTTAAAAAATCCTTTGTGTAAGTCGAAATCATATTTTTCAGGTTGAAATTTGGTGAAAATTCACTGGTGAAAGAATCACTATGAGTTCCCAGTCCCCACAATCCAAAAGAAATAAAAATCCAAGAATCCTAATTCTTTGTTGACATTTGACCAAAACAAACTCAATTGTCAGGAGAGAACCACAACAGTACAATTGCCCCAATAGTCTTGTAAAATGTCAAAATTTTAAATATCTGACTCTTGTAAGATGTGCCACACCTTAATTTCAAGTTACAATTTTAATGTAATGTATGTCACACAAAAATCACATACTGGAGTTATTCATAAAGTCACCCTGTCTTTGGGCCTCCTTTCACCCCCTATCCCCTCTTTCAGTGGTATCTGCAAAATAAGGAAAATATTATTAAATCTCAGTATGAAATGCTGAAACTTAGCATCTAATGCACAAGGTTTGAGACTAACTATAGTAGTTGTATAGGTAGGAGTAGTGAAAATATATGTAGCAGCAGTGGAGGGCACTCACGGAAAAGGAAAGACAGGATGAAACTCAGTTTACTGAAAATTGATGGTTTTCTGACTTTCACCCCCCCTTGAATACAGTTGTACTTTTTGGCAGGGTTTTTTAAAAATCTCACCTTGTATATGACCAAATTCATGGTTCTGGTGCTGTGTTTTCCTTACTTTATGGTTAACTCTAATGCGCATTGTAACAGATCAGCCACAAAGTTTACCTCTCATATATATCGTGAGCCACAACCTTTTGTGTGAGAAAAACCACCATTTCTTTTAATGGTTCTCACATTTCATGAGTAGATACTAGGTTCGAACCTTGCTAAAGGTTCTAGTATCAAAGAACCAACAAGATTACGGTAACTTGAAACAAGATTAGCCTCATACCAATACTTGCTTGGTAGGGACTTAAGACAATGCAAGTTTAGTACCAGGGTTGTATTGGTATCAATACTTGGTATAGTCACACACATAGCCAAAAATCAGTCTGGAATCCTTATATTATTGTACCTTGACAAATTTGGCACCCCTATGCCAAATTATTTATTTATTGAAATGTGTTTTGGCATTTAAAATAATATTTTAAAATATTTTTGGCTTGCATTTAAAAAATATTTAATATTTACAACATGAATGAAGATGTCAATCAATTTCCATCCATTTTTATATATAACATTTGAATGCATTACATTTCTTGATTCTTATTGCATTTACCTTTATGCTTTTTATTCTTGTTTCTCATGCTTCAATTCACATTTATACATTTCAAAATACAATGGATTGCACTAGGATGCATGGAAATTTTTTGTTGTTGACATTGGGTGAAAGCTTTAAGCAACAATTTTGAATGAAATGTGTTTTCAAAATAATCTTATGTCCAATTTTGACATCCACAATGATAATTATCAAATATCTACTCTCAATAATATCTCAATTTAAACCAAAGCTCAAGGACATGTCCAATTGTGACAATGTAAAAAAAAAGAGATGAAAAAAATATTAATGACCAAAGCTTATAACGATTAAGTTTTAAAAAGAATTGGAATTATACAGCTTGAATTTTCAAATCTTCAGCATTTTGGGCATTAAAATCCTCAAAAAATTGGCAATCTAAAAAATAATTTAATTATTGCCAAATCTATTAGGGTAATAGGGATGAGGCTCATATGAGGCCCTAAAAGTTTTAGAAAATTTTAATACCAGTTTCAGGCTGGAAGCAAATTGTGTAAAATTATTCGATACCAGTACCAGCTGGTATGTTCAAAAGTTGATGCTCAGCCAACACTGGTTCAGATTAACAAGGAAACAGAAATTTTCATGTAAGCATGTCTCTTGAATTAGTGATTGTAAGAGTCCAGTGATGACATCTCCAAAACTTCATTAGCTCGACATCATGCCTATTGCAGATGCATCTTGCCACACCTTGCTTCAACCCTATCAAATACTGCTCAGAGGGCTCTGTTATCATATCCACCCCATATCAACAGGAGCTACAAAGAGGATGGGGCTGCCACTTAGTGATGAAAGTTGCATGGTGGTTTCAATGAAAGAAAACTAAATTGAAGTCTTGGGTATTCAATTTGTGATTACAAATGCATACACAAAGCATTTATGTATGGATTGAGCTGCATTTGTAGCAGGGTTGTTTATTTATTTTTATGATGTGTAGCACTAGGATAGATAGGCTGGTGAGTAAACACTTAAGAACTCAAATGAGGTTGAATCCTCACACATTGTTCCTTTGATTCTGAAGCTCAAAGAACATTTTTAGTCCTCCACCTAGTGCTTCCAACACCATAAATATCTCTCGATTCAGTAAAGGAATGGACAAAATATGAAGTGTCTGGTGTAAGGGGGTTCAGTGTTCGGTGATGGGTGACTTCAAACAGATTAGGATTTTGAGCTTAAGGTCTTAAATTCGGTGCATCTTTGCCTGTGAAATAGAATTTTTTTTTAAAAGGCCCTAGATGGTGCACTCATCAGGTTTTAAATTGTCCGTTTGATCCTTGATGAGATCTGGTGACTTTAGTGCATTTTTTCATGTATATATGAGATGGCAAGAATATATCTGGTATTACCTCAGTGCCCATACGAGACTGTTACTGGTATAAAAAGGTTGGTATTGCCTCAGGACATACCCAACTGGTAGGCTCTTCAATACCAGTATTGATACCAGTACCATATACCAAGGTTGCACCATATATATCAGTACAACACTATACAGTACCATATGCCTTTTGTTCTGGAAGCAAAGCCCTGTCCCCACTATTCATTTTCTTGCATCTGTTGACATTCATGACATCTTCTGTCCAATTGCCCAGTCCCACAATCAAGTGGACCTGGAGGGAAATCCAAACGCTATTTTATTAAGACTTTTTAATTTGTTGGCCTTGCCTACCAAGGCAAGGATATTGTGTTTAGCTTCATTTTAGAGTATAGTAGCTTAAGGGATTTTGGCCCTTAGGTAGTAGGTCTATTTTTATACAAGGATTTTTGAAAGATGATATTTGGGCTTGTGTTGAAACTTGAGATTAGGTATAGAGTTATGATATCTTGAAGGATTTTTGGTTTCTTTTTAGAGGATTTTTTTGAAGGTTATATTCTTGCATGGTGAAATATTTGAATTCTCATAATTCTTCTTTTGCCCTGAGATACTTTTTAACGTAAATGGCAAGGCCACAATGTGATACACCCCTTGTTATACTTGAAACAGGCCAGAGTGAACCAGCACCAATGTGGATGGATGGTGCACTCATGGGTGCGCCTCTTTCGTCCCTCCCTGTTCCTTGGCTATCCAAGGTGGTGAACTCAAGTTGACACTTTTTTTTCCCTTTCTTCAGCCTAGGTTGGGTTTTTTTTTTTGAACTTTTTTTTTTCCTCACCCCCCACGCCCGCCCAGGTCTCACCTACCTACCTACATTTAGACCACTACCTATGCACCCTGGCCTCCTCCCTCCCTACCCTAAACCCTAAACCTACCCACCCATCTACCTACTTTCCCATCAACCTATTTACCTACGTACCTACACACTAAATCTCCACCAAGGTAGTGACAATGTAGGTCGATAAGGTATTGCCATATATTAGGTAGGTTGCTTCATTTTCCTTCCTACCTACCTCCCTACTAGAGCATGTAATTTTATGACTATGGAAAACAATGTTGCAATGACCCAACTAAAGGTATTGCAACTAAACTAGATTTCTTTTTTGTAGCCATATAAAAATCTCAACATTTAAATCACATATGAAGGTATTGCAAATGAACTTGATATCTTTACTCAAGCCACATCAATCCATTGATGTAATAGTTCTTGCAATACCCTTATTGGACTTCCTCACAATTATTAGATTTCAAACTCATGTCATACCTTTAGCATAACTTGCAAAATTAATTAATCATCACATTGCCTTCATAATGGTAATGCACACCCACTAGATGATTTTATTGAAATGCAATACTACCAAGGCAAAGGGAAATTATCAAATTGCACCTTATTTCTTTTTTCAATACCTTTATCAGATTAATGCATGAACACAACAAATTTACTACAATGAATACCTTCAATCCTATTAAACTATTTTCATTTCATCTAATTGAACAATGCAATACCCCAAAAACACATTGGAAATAACATATCCAACCTAATGCCCATATGCATTACCTTCATCAAACTAATGCAAATGCACTACATCATTTTATTATTTTGCAATAAAAAAGTAGGCTTAATTGTAACTATTTTATTTCATTTATTTCATCTGTGCAATACCCTGTGGACACATTGACAATATAATAGCCAACCCAATTCACACATGCATTACCCTCATCAAAACTAATGCAAATGCAATGGATTATTTTGTTGTTATGCAATACTCATGCCCAAAATAATATATTTCACCTCATTTGATTCAAAAATGCAATTACTAAATTATTTTGGTCTTATGAAATACCTTCATGCTTAGGTTATATTTCATGTCATCTAGTTGAATAATGCAATAGCCTATGGACACATTAACAATATCATATCCAACCAATTCACACATGCATTACTTTCATTAAAGTGATCCAATACCCCAAGGACAAAATACAAGTATCATATCCAACCATATTCACATCTACGTTACCTTCATTAAGGTAATGCATATCTTCTAAATCATTTTGGTGTTCCACAAATACCTTAGGCCAATTGAAATTATTTCATTTTATCTATTTCAACAATGTAATACCTTGAAAACCTATTAGAAATAACTTATGTGGACCCTATATGCAATGCCTTAATATGGGTGTTAACCAATATTTAATTGTGGCCTCACATAATACTAAGATAAAAAAACCTAGTTCAATTACAATACCTTTATATGGTTTACCCTATTCCTATTGGGGTTATTTAGTACCATCTTGGGTGTATTAAGGTTAAGTTTAAGGTTTAAAGTATTGCATGGACCAAAAAATGATCAAAGCTTATGCAATATCATTATGGGTATATTAAGTTTAAGGATAGGGTTGATGGAATATGTGTTTTGTCTTGTCCTGAGGGTATTGTATAGTAAACTTGTGTAAATGCAATACCATCATCATGCATTTATAACTATTTCAAAATTTTAACTATGAAATAAGGGATTTTTTTAATGATGAAGGTATTGCACAAAATCATGCCTTTAAGCTTTAATGCAACTTCCACAAATGTTTTGACCATAATTACAATATCTTCATGTATTAGCAACATGTCTCATTAATTTTTTTGTTCAATGCAAGATCCACATACATTATATATGGATCTTAATAACCTTGTTTCTATACAAATAAAATTCAAAATTTTATAAGTAGGTGTCTTTATATACATTCGTTTCCAATGCCAATGGGCTATATCCATGGAGGTTAAATTAATCTACAAATGTGGCATGGAAAAATTCATGAATGCCATACGCATGATACAAATGTGTATTAGTCCAAAAATGGAATGTCAAATTAATTGATCTCAACCTCACTCTCATTAGAACTCTCATTAATAGATTTCAATGATAATCCATTTGCATTATGACTGTGTGCCATTGCATTTTGTGCAAATTGAACATATTGTTAGATGTAGAATTTCCAATTTGCCAAAATTATCTTCACCAAATTAATTATGAAATCTTCATTGTTGATACCTCAAATCCTAAAATGGACATACACACAAATCAATGAGTAATTTTGGAAACACACACAATGCAAATTTGAAGTGAAAATTGAATGTGATGGAACTTACTGGCCATGAATCATTTCTAATTCATGGTGATTCACAAGTCAAGTGATTTCCTTTTCTCATTATTTTTTGGATGAAGATTGTGTTCAATTTTGACTATCCCAAACATCTTTAAGGCCCTTTGCGTAAGAGACCTTATTAGCCCAAGTAAATCGATAAGATTTGCATCCCTCTTTAATTTGGTCATTACATGGGGAAGATACCCCACACCCCATGTTGGAATGCATAATAGAGTGAACAACTTGGAAGTAGTGACTCTTATCAATGTGAACGTCAGTGTCAATTTTATTCATAGTCCATCATTTCAAACATGATCCCATTCACATGTGGCATGGGTCTTTGCATATAGCATGGGTCTTTGTTTGAGCAATTGCCCAACACACAAAGGAGGGGTTTACCTTTCCCCACACACACATAAAACAAAAACAAAAAGAACAATTAAAATTAAAAACCCCAAAAACAGTATTGAAAAAGCCAAAAGAAGGGGAAAAAGAAACAAGGTGGAAAAATAGAGATAAATAAAAATTTCAAAATTTATAGAAAATAAAAAACAAAAAATAAAAATAAGAAAAGCATCAAAAACAAAAGAAACAACAAATATTGAAAAAACAAGAAAAAGAAACCAGAAAAATAAAAAATTTCAAACCCCCAAAAATTTATTTAAAAACCATTTCAAATAACAAGGAAAAAAAACAAGAGAGAAATATATATTTTAAGAAATACAGAAAATGAAAACCAGAAATAAAACAAGAAATACAAAACAAAAAATTTCAAGAAGTATAGCAAAAAAAAAATCAAAGAATTTTATTAAAAAAACAATGGAAAAATCCAAGAAATAAAATTTTAAAAAATACAAAAAAAAAAAACAAAAAAAAAAAAAAAAAAAAACCAACAAAAAAAAAGAAAAGAAAAGAAACAAGATAATTTTTTTTAATTACAGAAAATGAAGACAACAAATATAACAATAAATAATACCAGAAATATAAACCAGAATTTTAAAATTTACTGGTAATAAAATTAAAAAACAGGAAAAAAAACTGAAAGAAAAAAATTAAAAATAAAAAAATTAAAAAAATTTTAAAAAATAAGAAATAAGAAAATCTTGGTGAAGTTACTACAATTGAGAGCTCATGGCAATGGCAACAAACCTCTACTACCATTGTTGGTTTACAAGGCTTGGACTATAAGAGATTCACCTCTTCTAGTTGCTCTTCATGTTGCTCTTCCTCTTCGTCTCTCTCTTCCCTTTTTGTTGTGCATGTCCTCCTCTTTCACAGCTCCACACACACACAACTCAAGACACACACACAAAGATGAAAGAAAAAAAGAAAAAAGAAAACCAAAAAAAGAATAAAGAGATCACAAAAACTTCAAATAAGATAAAAAAAAAGACTCATGCCACATGCAAAGACCCAAGATAAAAAAAATAAAAAAAGAGGAAAAAAAAAACAAAGAGATCACAAAGATGTTAAACAAAGCTACACAAAACATAAAATAGAAATAATAAACAAAGAAAGAACAAGGAAAAACAAAGAAAGAAAAATGAAGAGGTTCCAAAGAAAGAAAAAGAAATTATGGGCGAGAAAAGGGAGGGGAAAGAGGAAGGAAGGGAAAAGCAAAAGGTAGGGGGTAGGTAGGGAGGGTTGATCTGATAGCTAGTAAGCACGAGTGTTGCCGAGGTATTGAATTTTGACCCGGTTATCAAGCTGGTTATTAATAACTTACCAGTGAGTTATTGATTTTTTACAACCAGTTAAATTGATAAGCACGTGGTATTGAATTTTTAAAATCTAATAACTTGCCTGGATGATCGAATTATCATCTAGTTAAGTTATCAATCTTTTTTAAATAATTTAAATTTTTTTAAAACAGAATAAAATGATTTATTTAATTTTAATTTTTTCAATCCCTATAACCAGTGCATGGCTGGCAAGTTAACTGGAGGTTCTCAACTAACTACATGAAAATCTACCCTAATGAATAACCAAATAGTTATTACCCAATTTTTTTGATATTGATATTGATTACCTATGTGGCCCTTGACAAATTTTCAAAAATAATCTAAGTGGTGGTTATTAAAAAAAAAAACAATAACTGGCCAACAAGTTAGAACCACTCATAACCTAAGTGCAAACCTCTATCCTATGATTTTCTTCCCTCAAAATATGGCAACTTTAGGCCTTTTTTTTCAAAAAATATAGTTTGTATGAGTCACAACCATTTGTTTTGGCAAGTTGCAAAATACCCAGTTTGGCAGCTTGGAACTGTTTGTTCCACTCCAATTAGTAAAAATTGAATTGGAATTGAGTTTGATGTTTGGAATTGATTTTAGAGCCAAAACCTTTTAAGAATCAGAACCAAAACTGGATTCCCAAGTCTATTTATCTGTGGAACTGCAATTGAGGTTTATGAAAATAATTTGAAAAAAAATTAGAATTGTGGGGATAACCAAAGGTTGACTCGTAGTTAACAATCACTTCTGGTCCAGGTTACTTAGAACTAAGTCCAATTTTCAGAACTATATTTGAAATCAAAACTTGATTATTTTTTTGAAGAAATGGACATAGAACTGGATTCCAAATTCCATTATGTGTGAAAAAAAATCAAAACTGAAACCATTCTAATTTATTTTTTAAAACCAGAACCTTATAAATATAAATCAAGAACTGCCCAATGTTGGTACATATTAATGTGGTGTGGTTATTTGAATTTTTGAAGAACTACAGTTTTGGGTCTCATACTTTCACCCCAATTTTAAAAACCTAAGTATCTAGGATGGGTAGACTTCATGAGGTTTTGTTTATACTATTTCAAAAAACCTTATTGTCCCAGTTGTTCCATATTAAATGTTCATTACATGATCGAAAAATCTCTTGACCAAAAAATTTGGTGGAAGTGATTCTTTAATATCAAGAACCTTGCCATGTCACAAATCTATCATAATTATTAACAAATCCATGGTTCTTTTACAAATAAAGTTCTTGCATGAAAGAAGATGTAGATGATTATGGCAAATTCTAAACCCAAGAAGGTTCAACAAATGGAAGTGACCTCCCTAGGGCCAAGGTATCATGCCATCTTAAATGTTTTGCAGAGGTCCTTGGTTGAGTTTGAAATATTTTAGGGAGATGTTGTCCATGAAAACTTTGGTCTTATGTGTCCCTAGGTGGTGTTGCCAAGTCTTGAAGCAACACATCACAACATACAATTCTTTTTCATGAGCTACCCATCGCAATTGTGCTCCATAGAGTTTTTTGTTCTCAAAAGCATTTGGGTGTCCACATTGCATGAAGATTGCCCTAATAGCGAAGTCACTTGCATTTGTGTGAACTTCAAACAGGTTGGTGAAGTCTAGAAATTTCAACACAAAATAGATGAATTTTATTTTTTCAAATCCTCAAATGCCTTTTGTTGTTCCTCTTTCCATTCAAAAAACAATTTTTTCTTGAGGATATTCGAAAGTCGTTTTGCCATTTGTGAAAATCCTTTTATGAACTTCCAATAGAAGTTGGCCAAACCTAGGAGGGATCGAATTCCCTTGGTCGTGATAAGTCTTTTCCAATTTCTCATGGCTTGAAACTTCTTAAAATTAGGCCTCCTTTTGCCTTAACAAAATGTGTTCAAAGAATTCCATATTTTCTTGCACAAACTCACTTTTCACCTTATCGCAAAAAAATTGTTTTGTTGGAGCTTACTCAAAACATATTACAAGTGTTTTGCATGTTTTTCATTAGTTTTAAAACACAACAAGATATCATCAATGTAAATGATCACGAATTTGTTTAACTTCTTATAGAAAATTGAGTTCATGAAGGTTATGAACGTTGGTGGGTTGTTACACAACCCAAATGGCATGACCAGGAACTCATACAAATTGTACTTAATCTTCATAATTGTATTTTCAACATCTTCATCCACTATGCAAATATGACAATACCCTAATTTGAAATCAATTTGATTCAAGTACTTAGCCCCATTGAGTCAATCCAATAGATTGTTAATGTGAAACAAAAGATAGTTATTTGTTATGATTATTTTGTTTAAGGCATGATAATCAATGCACATTCTCAACTTACCATCTTTTTTATTAACAAACAAGATTGGTGCCCCATAAGGCAATTTGCTTTGTTAAATATACCTTCAATTGAGGAGGTTGTTTAGTTTTTTTTTTAGTTGTTCCAGTTCCTTTTGGTTTAACCTATAAGGTGCCTTGGATGACAAGGCCAAACTATGCACATTTTTATCTTATGCTCAACCTTTTCATAAGGTGGAAGAGAATAGAGGAGTTCATTTGGTAGAACTTCTAAAAATTTATTAAATGTATCCAAAATATAATTAGGAAGTTGTCTTGCCCCTTGTGATTTAGGCTCCTCCTTGGAGACTTTCAAAGACATCAAAATCATAAAACTAAACAACTTTAATGCCTTAGTTAAAGCAACCAAGTTAATTCCAACTTTTGCCAACACAAAATTATTATCCACATCTAAATTCACTAACTTAGAGCTAACTTTGGCAAAGACTCTCACTTTATTTCCTTGAAAGGAACAACAATTAACTTGGTGCTAAAATCCTACACGTAGCAAGTCAAGGAACTTGTTCCATCCCCTTGGGTGAACTCTAAGAGCTCCATCCCATCCTTTGACACCAAGTGGTGTAGCGTTAACCTTTCCCCTTGGAACAAAATCAAAAGGGACTATCATTTGAGAATTAGTTTCCTTATTAGATTATTCATTAAAGGAGTGCAAATCCACATGGTCTCACACCTCCTCCATTGGGTCTGGGACTTTTCCCTTTTTAGGCTTGTTCTTTTTTGGGGTGAAGGAATTTTCTTTATGGATGAAACCTTATTTGACCTAGCTCCCTCCTTGTTTTTCTTTTTGCTTTTGCAAGGAGGTTTTTTAAACACCTCTTGCATGAATTCCCTCAAGCTATCTTCTTCATCAGGGGACAATTCTTGTTCCACCATGGTTTTCCCCATGGTGGAGAATTCTTGAAATTTAGCCTCCTCAGCTTCTTTCTCCTTTTCCTTTTGGTCTTGTAATTTTTTTCAGCCTTGGCTCCACAAACTTGGGCTCCATAATTGGTGCCTCACTATCCATTTTGCTTTAGAGATTTTTTGGAAACCCAAGGAGCATATTTTGATGCTATTTCTCATACCTAAATTCACCTTAATACCTTTGCAACCACACTTCTAACCATGTTCCTTGTTAAACATTTAATCTACTTGCAAATGGCAAGCCATGCATTTTGTGAATTCTAACATTAATTTCGTTTCATAACCTTGAACTAACCTTGACCTTTTGACAAATGGGACTAAAATTTTCTATGGATTTCCCAACTAGTTCAAAGCCTTGTCACCTAGGATTACCATTTCTTGTCTCATGGCTTAATTATGGACTTGTTTAGTTTGTGGACAACATATGTCGAAGACATTTCTTTGGGCCCCTTTTCTGACACCTTCACTCGCTAACACCTATGTGATTCATGAATGATGTCAAATCAAAAGTCGAACCTAGCCCAACATTTAGATTCATAGCCCAATCCACCATGGGGGTTGGGCCTTGTGGCAGTTTAGACTTGGGCCCCAACAAGGCAAGTCCTCTCACTTGAGGGTTCATTTAGAAAAGCATGCCAATCCCATTCTTGAAAAAAAAAATACAAAACATTCTAAACATTAGAAAATTCCATGCATATACATCTAACTCACTATAACCACACACTTCATTCTTCATAAACATGTTTTTAGAATCTCATCACCAAATTGAAGGGTGAAAGCAAAGTATGGCAGTTCATTTTTTGAATCATTGTAGCAATTTCTACAAAGTGCTTTGTGTTTAAATGCTTATGGTGAATAATTTAATTTTAAATGCATTAAATGATGATTCATTCTGAATTAATAACTTGATTATGAAGATTTGCACAATTATGTTTTGCAAATAATGCATTCATTATGAATAGTGGACTTTTGAAATAAAAAATATGGATTGGTCAATGGACAAGATTATTAAAAAATTCAAGAATTCATATTGAATTCCACTCCAAATTGTTTATAGTGAATAAACATGGGTTGAAGAATGAAATCATAAAGTTAAATGTGATTTTATTTTTTGTGAAACCTTAAATGGTAGTTATGAACTTTTGAAGGGTTAAAATTGGACCTTGTTTTCAAAATTCTTTTTGATTTTTTTTTTTTTTTGTTTAACTTTTTT
>Ga0209611_10001796_pt1 | contig 37259 bp, 36 predicted proteins | sample S1TSphgellanicum_3_FD_187693 | JGI IMG/M metagenome (GOLD analysis project Ga0209611, IMG submission 187693) | Host-associated microbial communities from peat moss isolated from Minnesota, USA - S1T2_Fc - Sphagnum magellanicum MG (SPAdes) (version 2) | ecosystem: Host-associated > Plants > Peat...
TCTCCTCGATCGCTTCGTAGCCGCGGTCGATATGGTAAATGCGCTCGATCTCGGTGCGGCCATCCGCCACCAGCCCCGCCAACACCAGGCTCGCCGAGGCGCGCAAGTCGGTGGCCATCACCGGCGCCGCCGTCAGCTTGTCGACTCCCTTGATGATCGCGGTATTGCCCTCGAGCCTGATCTCCGCGCCCATGCGGCGCATCTCCAGCATGTGCATGAAACGGTTTTCGAAGATGGTTTCGATGATGGTGCCGACGCCGCTCGCGATCGTGTTCAGCGCCGCGAATTGCGCCTGCATATCCGTGGGAAAGGCCGGGTACGGCGCGGTGCGAATGTCCACCGCCTGCGGCCGGCGCCCGCGCATGTCGACCTCGATCCAGGAGTCGCCGACGCCGATGTCGGCGCCGGCTTCCTGCAGTTTGCCGATGACCGCGTCCAAGTGATCCGGCCGCGTATTCTTGACCCGAAGGTGGCCGCTGGTGATGGCGCCCGCGACCAGGTAGGTGCCGGTCTCGATGCGGTCAGGCAGGACTTCATAGGCCGTGCCGTTCAGGCGTTCCACCCCCTCGATGAGGATCCGATCGGTCCCCGCACCCTTGATCTTCGCGCCCATCGCCGATAAGAAATTGGCCAGATCGACCACTTCGGGCTCGCGCGCCGCATTTTCCAGCAAGGTCTGTCCCTCCGCGAGCGTCGCGGCCATCATGAGATTCTCGGTGCCGGTGACCGTGACCGTTTCGAGCACCAGCCGCGCTCCTTTCAGGCGGCCGGCGCGCGCCCTGATGTAGCCGTTTTCGATGTGGATGTCCGCGCCCATGGCCTGCAGACCCGCCACATGGATGTTCACAGGACGCGCGCCGATCGCGCAGCCGCCCGGCAGGGACACGTCGGCGCGCCCAAAGCGCGCCAGCAAGGGACCGAGCACCAGAATCGATGCGCGCATGGTCTTCACCAGCTGGTACGGCGCGAAATACTCTTTGATGGTCGATACATCGACCTCGATGCGCATCTTCTCATCGATGGTCACCGAGACGCCCATGCGTCCCAGCAATTCGATCATGGTGGTCACGTCCTGCAGGTGCGGCACGTTCGACACCGTGACCGGCCCGTCCGCGAGCAGACACCCGGCCAGGATGGGCAGCGTCGCGTTCTTGGCTCCGGAAATGCGGATCTCGCCCTCGAGCGGTATTCCGCCCTGGATCTGCAATTTATCCACGGGGTTTATCCATGGGGCTCATCCGCGTCGGCGAACTCCTCAGGCGTGAACACCTGCAGCGCGAGTGCGTGGATCTCGTTGCCGACCGCGGCCCCGAGCGTGGCGTACACCAATTGATGGCGCTGCACGGCGCGCTTGCCCGAGAAGGCGGGCGCGATCACCACGGCCTCGAAATGCACGTTGTCCGCGCTCGTGACCACCGCCCGGCTGCCGGCCAAACCGGCCTCGATGAGTTGCGCAACCTGTTGTGGATTCATGGAAATTGCTCCTGCGAATTGCGCAAGCTTACCCTGTATCATCGGTGCATGAATCCCGACTATACCGACGAGGGGCTGGTCGATCTCGGGCGGCAGGCGCTCACCATCGAGATTGACGGTCTGCGCGCTCAGTTGCCGCGGCTGGGAACGGATTTCGCACGGGCCTGCCGCATTTGTCTCGAGTGCCGCGGCCGCATCGTCGTGACCGGCATGGGCAAGTCGGGCCACATCGGCGGGAAGATCGCCGCCACGCTCGCGAGTACCGGCACGCCGGCGTTTTTCGTGCATCCGGGCGAGGCCAGCCACGGCGATGTCGGCATGATCACGCGCGACGATGCCGTGCTTGCCCTGTCGAATTCCGGCGAGACGGAGGAGATCCTGACCATCGTTCCGGTGATCAAGCGGCTCGGCGTGCCGTTGATCGCCTTCACGGGAAACTCCACTTCCGCGCTCGCGCGCCTGGCGAGCGTGCATCTCGACATCGGCGTACCCGCCGAGGCCTGCCCCTTGAACCTCGCGCCGACCGCGAGCACCACCGCGGCCCTCGCGGTCGGTGACGCGCTCGCCGTGGCGCTGCTCAAGGCCCGCGGGTTCACCGAGGAGGACTTTGCCCGTTCCCATCCCGCCGGCAATCTCGGCAGACGCTTGCTGTTGCACGTCAACGATGTGATGCGTACGGGCGCCGACATACCCACCGTGCGGGCCGACACGCCGCTCGCGGAGGGCCTGATGGAAGTGACCCGCAAGGGCCTCGGCATGACCGCCATCGTCGATGAGGCCCTGCGTGTGCTCGGCGTATTCACCGACGGCGATTTGCGGCGCGCGCTCGATCGCGCCGCGGATCTGCGCACCACCCGCATGGACCAGGTCATGAGCCGCCACGCGAAAACCGTGCGCCCGAGCATGCTCGCCGCGGAGGCGGTGCACCTGATGGAAACGCATCGCATCACCTCGCTGGTCGTGGTCGATGCCGATCAGAAAATCGTGGGCGCTCTCAACGTGCACGACCTGTTGCGCGCCGGTGTGGTTTGAAGGCGCGCAAAGCGACCCCGTTGGCCAAGATCCGGCTGCTGATCTTGGATGTCGACGGCGTGCTCACCGACGGCCGGCTGTATTTCGGAGGCAGCGGCGAGACGCTCAAGGTCTTTCATGTGCGCGACGGTCACGGCATCAAATTGCTGCTCACCGCGGGGGTCGAGGTGGCCGCGCTGAGTGGCCGACGCTCGAGCGCCGTCGCCGTGCGCATGCGTGAACTCAAGGTGCGCCACGTAGTCCAGGGCTGCGGCGACAAGGTGGCGGCGCTGCATCGCCTGTCGCGGCGTCTCAACATCGATCCGCTCCAGTGCGCATGCCTGGTCGATGACACGCCCGATTTGCCGTTGATGTCGGCGGTCGGTCTCGCGGCCGCGGTCGCGGACGCGCATCCCGTGGTGTTGTCCGCCGCCCACTGGGTCGCCAAGGCCGAGGGCGGCCGCGGCGCGGTGCGCGAATTGTGTGACGCACTGCTGCTCGCCCATGCGCGGAATCGCTGATGCTGTTTCGTATCTTCACGGTGCTCGCGGTGGTGGCGTTGGTGATCATTACCTGGATACAGAGCTCGCCGGCACGGCGGCCGCAGGGTCAGAGCGGCGCCAATCAAACAGAATTGCCCGGCTACTACTTGAAGAATACCGTGCTCACCGACTATGACCTGACGGGCAATCCGAGCATGCGCATCGAGGCGGAGCGCATCGATCAAATCGCGCATGGCAACGAGGTCGCGCTCTACAACGTCAAGTTCGATTATCAGTCGCCGAACGGACAGGCATGGATCATGCTCGGCGACGTCGCGCACGTTCAACCCGGCGGCAAGGTCATCGACCTCTCGGGCAATGTGCGGCTGCAGGGCGACCCCCAAGGTGCGGACCAAGGTGCAGCCTCAGGTGCCGCCCAAGGTGCGGTAATCCGCACGGATACGCTGAGCTACGACGTGCAGGACGCCGTTGCCCGCACGCAGAGCGATGTGCGGATCGATTTTTCCAACCACACGCTCACCGCGCACGGTCTGATCGCGAATTTGAAAGAGCACACGGTGCGCCTGGAATCGAAGGTCAATGGCCGCTTCCATCCATAGGCTCTTTGCGCGGCGCATGCTCGCCTTGTTCGCGATCATCCCATTCGCGTTGGCCCCATTCGCTTGGGCCTCGTTCGCGCTGCTGGGCGCGGGCGCCGCGCGCGCCGCCGTCGACCAGCAGGCGATTTCCTTGGACGCGCAATCCTCCGAATTGGACTACAAGAACAACAATTTGATATTCCGTAAAGTACGCATCTCGCAGGGTAATATGGCGGTGACCGCGGACCAGGCGCAGGCCACCGGCCTTGACTTCGAGAACAGCCATTGGATCTTTCGCGGCAATGTAAAAATTACCATGGAACAAGGACAGCTCAATTCGGATGAGGCCGAAATCACCTTCGTCAAGAAACTGCTGTCGAAGGCCATCGTGAATGGCAAACCGGCCTCCTTCGAACAGCGCCTCGCCAAGTCGGGCAAGTTGGCGCGCGGTCACGCCGACTCGATCGATTATGACGTCGGCAAAGGCGTCGTGCACTTCTCCAAGAACGCCTGGCTGACCAACGGCGAATCCGAAATTCACGGCGACTCGCTCAAGTACAACATCCTCGCGCAGAACATCGTTGCGGAAGCGGCGGAACAAGGATCCCAGCGCGTGCATATCATCATCACACCGCCGGCCAAGCCGGGTCCATGAGCATCCTGCGTGCCCTGAACCTGGCGAAGAGCTACAAATCACGCCAGGTGCTCAAGGATTTGTCCCTCGAGGTGGACAGCGGCGAGGTGGTCGGCCTGCTCGGGCCGAACGGCGCCGGCAAAACCACGGCGTTCTACATGATCGTCGGGCTCGCGCGCTGCGAGCGCGGCGAGATCTATCTCGACAACCGCGACATCAGCCGTCTGCCGATGCATCGACGTGCCCAGTTGGGCCTGGGCTATCTGCCGCAAGAACCCTCGGTGTTCCGCAAGCTCTCCGTGTCCGACAACATCATGGCGATTCTCGAGACCCGGCCGGGGCTCAATGAGGCCGGCCGCAGCAAGCGTCTGCGGGAACTGCTGGGGGAGTTGCATATCGGACATGTCCGCGATAGTTTGGGAATGAGCCTCTCGGGAGGGGAACGCCGCCGGGTCGAAATTGCCCGCGCTCTGGCCGCGGATCCGCGTTTCATCTTGCTGGACGAACCGTTTGCCGGTGTCGATCCGCTCTCGGTGGCGGATATCCAGCGAATAATCAAGCACTTGTCCGACAAGGGCATCGGCGTGCTGATTACCGATCATAATGTCCGTGAAACTCTCGGGATCTGCGGTCGGGCGTACATCGTCAGCCAGGGGACGGTGCTGGCTTCCGGATCTGCGGAGCAGATTCTTGCCAACCCGCAGGTTCGTGAGGTGTACTTGGGCCAGGATTTCAAACTGTAGGCTTGGGATCGGTAACACACTATGTTGAAGCCAAGCCTGCAGCTCCGCATCGGCCAGCAGCTCACGATGACGCCGCAGTTGCAGCAGGCGATCAGACTGCTGCAACTGCCCTCGCTCGATCTGCAAGCGCACGTGCGCGAGACACTCGAGACCAATGTGATGCTCGAGGCTGAGGATGAGGGTTTGGACGTCCCGCCGGACATCGTGCGCGAGCGCGAGGACCCGCTTCCCGAGGAAAAATATGCCGAACTCGACGGCAACACCACGCCCGCCGATCAACGCGAAGAGCCTGAAGTCGAAATCGCCGACGAGGCCTGGGGTGAACAAACGAGCGGCCCCTCCGACTCGTCCTGGTCGGGGGACGATGACCGCAGCGGCGATTTCAGCGACCGGCACGGCCAGACCCTGCAGGAACAGCTGATCGAACAGCTGGAACTCGCCAAATTGTCCGCCATCGACCTCGCGATTGCGCGCGTCATCACCGACGCCATCACCGACGATGGTTATCTGAAAGATTCGCTCGAGGACATTCGATTGAGCTTGCTGCCGGAGATCGACGCGACCATCGCGGACGTCGAACGGGTGCTGCGAGCCGTGCAATCGCTCGAACCCGCGGGCGTCGGCGCCCGCAGCTTGGGCGAATGCATCGCGCTGCAGCTGCGCCAGCTGCATCCCGATACCCCGGCGCGCGATACCGCCATCCGGGTCGCCCTCGAACATCTGGACCTGGTCGCCGGCCAGCAGCTCGTGCTCCTGAGGCGGCAGCTGCGCTGCAGTGAAAGCGACTTGGAAATGGCGCTCGCCCTGGTGCGCTCGTGCCATCCGCGCCCCGGCGCGGCGGTCAATCCCGCGCAGGCCGAATATGTGATTCCGGACGTGTTCGTGCGGCGCACGGATCACGGCTGGATCGTCGAGATCAACCAGGCCACTGTGCCGCGGGTGCGCGTCAACAGCGCGTACGCCGGTTTGATCTCGCGCTCCCCTGACCACGCGATGCTGCGCACTCAACTGCAGGAGGCGCGCTGGCTGATGCGCAGCCTCGAAATCCGCAATGAGACGCTGATCAAAGTGGCGCGCTGCATCGTGCAGCGGCAAACCAGCTTCTTCGAACTGGGCGAGGAGGCGATGGAGCCGCTGATTCTCAAGGATGTCGCCGAAGCCGTGGAGATGCACGAGTCGACCATTTCACGCGTCACCACCGCCAAATACATGCATACGCCGCGCGGCGTGTTCGAGTTCCGCTATTTCTTTTCCAGTCACGTCGAGGCCGCCGACGGCACCGAGATGTCCTCGACGGCGATACGGGCAAAGATCAGGAAATTGATTTCGCAGGAAAATCCGGAGAATCCGTGGAGCGACAGCAAGCTCGCGGAGATTCTGTCGCAAGAAGGCATACCGGTTGCCAGGCGCACCGTTGCCAAATACCGCGAAGGCATGCAGATCGCACCGTCCAACGAACGGAAGCGAGCGGCTGCCCGCGCTTCGTAAACCCCCATGCTCGATATGAGCATTCTGAAGGAGGCCTCATGCAGCTCGATCTCAGCGGTCATCATGTGGAAGTCACCGATTCATTGCGAGCCTACGTTCTCAAGAAATTTGAGCGCATTTCGCGGCATTTCGAACAGGTGCTCGACGTTCACTGCGTGCTCACGGTGGAGAAGCTGCGCCACAAGGCGGAAGCCACGCTCACGCTGCGGGGAAACAAGATTTATGCCGATGCCACCGAGAACAACATGTACGCATCGATCGATGCGCTCGCCGACAAACTCGACCGCTGCGTGAAGAAGCACAAGGAAAAAGCCTCCGACCATCACGCCGAGCAGGTGATCAAGGCGCGCCTGCTGCCGTGAGGCGGCTTTAGGTTCTCATGTCGATGCGGCTGATCATCGTGAGCGGGCTGTCGGGTTCCGGCAAGAGCGTCGCGTTGCACATGCTCGAAGACATCGATTTTTATTGCGTCGACAACATCCCGGCGGCCTTGCTCAAGCCCTTCATCTCGCACACCGTGCGCGGCCTGGGCGACACCTATCCGCAAACCGCGGTCGGTTTGGACGCCCGCAACCGGCCTAACGAGATCGAAACCATTCCGGCGCTGGTGGGCGAACTGCGGCGCAGCGGCATCACCTGCGAGGTCTTGTACCTGCACGCCAGCGAGGAGGTGCTGCTCAAACGCTTCGCCGAAACGCGCCGCAAGCACCCGCTGGTGTCGGAGTACGTCGGTTTGCGCGAGGCGATCGCCTGGGAGCGCCGGCTGCTCGAGCCGATCACGACCGCGGCCGATTTGGTGGTCGACACCTCCAACATGGGGGTCCATGCGCTGCGCGAAATGATCCGCGAGCGCATCGATCGCCGCGAGGATGGCCGGATCTCATTGATGTTCGAGTCCTTCGGCTACAAGCACGGCATACCGGGCGATGCGGACTTCGTCTTCGATGTGCGCAGTCTGCCGAATCCCTTCTGGGAGCACGCGCTGCGCCATCTGAACGGACGCGACGCACCGGTGATCGAGTATCTGTCCGCCTACGACAGCGTGCGCGGCACGCTCGCGGATCTGATCGCGTTTCTCGAGCGCCGGGTGGCCGAATTCGCGCAGGCCAACCGCAGTTATCTGACCATCGCCGTGGGCTGCACCGGCGGCCAGCACCGCTCGGTGTACATGGTCGAAAGGCTCGCCGAGCACTTTCGCACGCTCTACCCGCAGGTTCTGACCCGGCACGACTCCCTGCGCGAGAGCTGAGGGGTTCCTTACACAGACTCCCGTGCGCGCGGCGCGCGATACTGCCGCGCGTTCTCCAGCGCCAGAAATGAGCGTATCTCCTCCCCCCGGGCGCGCGCATCCTGATAGCCCAAGTCGATCAACTCGCGCGTAAAGCCGCGTTCGAACAACAGATAGCTCAGCAATAGCGTGCCTGCGCCTGAATTGGCGCCGAACATGCGCAGCAGCACCCGCATGCTGCGCGGCAGCTCGTGCGCGTGCCGGCGGGCGATTTCGTTCACGTCCCGCGACGGCGTCAGCACCAGATAATCCACGCGCCGCGTTTCATTGTGCTGGTTGTAACGATTGATGCGTTCCAGATCCGAATGCAGCTGATCCATGAACAGCGAGTCCAGCATGAAGCCGAACATCTGGCCGAAGGTCGGTTCAACCGCTTTCGGCTTCGCCTCGTGTCCCGTGAACGGCGGATCGTTGACGCCGATGATGAACAGCCGGCTCGCGCCGAGATGCGCGGCCGGACTCAAGGGAGAGATCTGGCGCATGGCGCCATCCCCGTAATATTGGCTGTGCAGCAGGACCGGCCGGAACAAGAACGGGATGGCGAGGCTCGCCATCAAGTGATCCAGCGTCAATTGCACGCGCGCGCCCTTGCGAAACACCCGCGCCCAAGGCTCTATCGTCGAACCCGCGGCATAGAAGGTCACCGAGTCCGCATCGGAATAGCAGGTGGCGCAGATCCCGATCGCTTCCAGATGTTCCTTGTAGATGCTCCGTGGAATTCCATCGAAGTGCAATTGCTCGCGCAGCAGTTCCCAGAGCGGTGAGTTGTCGAACAGCGAATGCGGGGGATGCACGAGCCATCCGCCCGTGATGAATGCCAGCATCCAGTGCAATCCGGACCTGAACATGCTGAGCGCGTCGGCCTTGAACACGTGGTGCACGCGAAAATCGCGCCACACGCGCTCGATGGCGTAGACCGAACGTCTGAAGTGAGCGGCATCCGAGGCGAGCGCGATCGCGCTCACCGCGCCGGCCGAGGTCCCGGTGATGATCGGAAACGGGCACGCCGAACCGCGCCGCAGCAGGTCCGCGATCCCCTTGAGCACGCCCACCTGGTAGGCCGACCGCGCGCCGCCGCCCGTCAATACCAAACCAAGCTGAGATGTGTCCGCTGGCACGAGGATAGTATGCCACCGCCTCGCAGCCCTTTTATGGGCTTCACGTCAAGGAGTCGTCGGTGCTCCCAAGAGGCCCGCGACCGGATGAGCCGTTACCGGCATGCGGCGGATAGCTCCTGGTCCGGCTTCGCCGGCAACACGAGGCGCGGCAAGCGACGCGCGTCCAGCCATTGTTCGAGCAGCGTGCCGCCGCTCTTCGAGGCGGCGTCCGGATCGCTTTCATAGGCCGGATCGCGCTCGGCCTCTTCCAGGGTGACCAGCGTGAAGCCCTTCCTGCCCAGGAGATCCAGCATGTCGGGGAGAATCGTGCCGGTGAATGCGCCCAAGTGCAGCACCAGCACGTGGCTGATCTCGCGCCCGAACACGAGCTTCGCCATCTGCCGGTGAACGTCCAGATATTGCGAGGCTGTGGCCAGGTAGGTTGACTTGAGCCGCTCGACCGCCGTTTGATCGCCCCGTCCATCATGGAGGGCGGCGCAGCGCGCATACGCGTCGTTCCAAAGATAGTCGCCAAAATCGAGCGTCACTTGAGCAATCCGATAACCGCGCTCGCGTAACTGCGCGCGCACCGCGCGCCGCTTGTCGAGCGTGTCTCCCTCGCGCAGAAACGGATAGCGCAGCCAGCGCCACTGCTCGCTGCGATCGAGCAGCTCCAATGCAGGCTCGTCCCGGCTGAGGTCTTGCAGAAAACTCTCGGCGCTCTCCTGGTTCAAATCGGAATGCGAGTACGTATGGTTGCCGACCCGCTGGCCGCCCGCGACCCAGAGTTTCAAGGCTTCGGCCCCGTCCGGACTGCCCTCGAGCAGCACCGCATTGACGAAACCGTACACCGGCGGCACGCCGCGCCGATGCAAAATGCCAAGCACCTCGGTGACAACCCCGGCCGCCGTCATGGCCGGCGCCAACGTTCCGTTGTGCGGCAGATCATCAAACGTCAGCGCAACATTTTCCGCCTGCACGATCATAGGCGCGAACGCCGCGAACGCCGCGAACGCCGCCATCGCCACCGCTCTCGCGATGAGACCGCTCACGTCAACGCGTCAATCGCCTCGTCGAGCCCGCGCAACGTCAGCGGATACATCCGCCCCTCGAGCAAATCCCGCGTCGTCTCGATCGATGCGGTGTGCCGCCAGCGCGATTGCGGCTGAGGATTGATCCAGGCGAATTTCGGATACTGCTTCATCAAGCGCTGCAGCCACACGCTGCCGGGTTCGGCGTTCCAGTGCTCGACGCTGCCGCCCGCGTGGGTGATTTCGTACGGACTCATGGTGGCGTCGCCCACCAGAATGAGCTTGTAATCGGTGCCGTAGGTGCGCATCACTTCGGTGGTGCCGATGTGCTCATTGAACCGCCGCCGATTGTCCCGCCACAGGGCCTCATAGGTGAAATTGTGAAAATAATAATGCTCGAGGTGCTTGAACTCGCTGCGCGCGGCGGAGAACAGTTCCTCGCAGGTTTTCACGTGATCGTCCATCGACCCGCCGATGTCGAGCAGCAACAGCACCTTGATGACGTTGCGCCGTTCGGCCTGCATCTTGATGTCGAGCCAACCGCCCGAGCGCGCGGTGGCATCGATGGTGTCGGCGAGCGCCAGTTCGTCGGGCGCGCCGCGCCGCGCGAATCGCCGCAGCCGGCGCAGCGCGATCTTGATGTTGCGCGTGCCGAGTTCCACGGTGTCGTCCAGGTTGGCGAATTCACGCTTGTCCCACACTTTGACCGCGCTGCGATTCCGTCCGCCGTCCTGCCCGATGCGCACGCCTTCCGGATTGAACCCGTGGGCGCCGTAGGGCGAAGTCCCCGCGGTGCCGATCCACTTGTTGCCGCCCTGATGCCGTTCCTTCTGCTCCTCGAGCCGTTGCTTCAATGTCTCCATCAACTTGTCCCAGCCGCCGAGCGCCTCGATCTCGGCCTTCTCGGCGTCGGTGAATTCGCGCACCGCCATCTTCGCGAGCCAGTCTTCCGGCAACTCGCGCTGCAGCAGCGAAAACAGGTCTTCCGCCCCCTTGAAATGCGCCGCGAATGCCCGGTCGAACCGATCGTAGTAGCGCTCGTCCTTCACCAGGCAGGTCCGCGCCAGGAAATAGAATCGCTCGGCGCTCAAATCGCCCAAACCCGCCTTCAGGGCTTCGAGCAGGGTCAACAGTTCGGTGATGGAGACCGGCAGGCCGGCCTTGCGCAGCAGAAAAAAGAATCTAACGAGCATTCCGGCGGTGCAGGAACAGCAGTTGCTCGAACAGGTGCACGTCCTGCTCGTTCTTGAGCAGGGCGCCATACAGCGGCGGAATGAGTTTCTTGGCATCGTCGCCGCGCAGCACCTCGGGGGAGATATCCTCGCTCACCAGCAGCTTGATCCAGTCCAGCAGCTCCGAAGTCGTCGGCTTCTTCTTCAAACCCGGCGTGTCGCGAATCTTGAAGAAGGTCGTCAACGCCTCGTGCAGCAACTCGCGCTTCAAGTCGGGGAAATGCACGTCGATGATTTGCGTCATCGTGGCCGCATCCGGAAAGCGGATGTAGTGAAAGAAACAGCGCCTCAGGAACGCGTCGGGCAGTTCCTTCTCATTGTTGCTGGTGATGACGATGACCGGCCGATGCTTTGCGTGCACGGTCTCGCGGGTCTCGTACACGTAGAACTCCATGCGATCGAGCTCGCGCAGCAGATCGTTCGGAAATTCGATGTCCGCCTTGTCGATCTCATCGATGAGCAGCACCGGCTGCTCATCGCAGTCGAACGCCTCCCAGAGGTTCCCCTTCACGATGTAATTATGGATGTCCTGGACGCGCGGATCGCCGAGCTGCGAATCGCGCAGGCGCGACACGGCGTCGTACTCGTAGAGCCCCTGCTGCGCCTTGGTGGTGGACTTGATGTGCCATTCGTAGAACGGCTTGCCCAAGGAGCGCGCGATTTCCGTTGCGAGCAGCGTCTTGCCGGTGCCGGGTTCGCCCTTGATCAACAGGGGACGCGACAACACCATGGCCGCGTTCACCGCGGCCATCAATTCGTCCGTTGCGATGTATCGATCGGTACCCTTGAACTCGTTCACTTGCGCGTCACGCGCAGGATCTGCATGGAATTCGTGCCGCCCGACACGCCGCTCAGTTCGCCCTTGGTGAGGATGATGGAATCGCCCTCCTCCACCAGTTTTAAATCGAGCAGTTGCCGGAAGATGGAGAAATAGAGCGCCTCGCCCTTGTCCGTCACATCGTACGCCACAGGATACACGCCCCGATACAGGGTCACGCGGCTGCGCGTGTTTTCGTGGCGGGTGAAGGCGTAAATCGGGATATCCGAGCGCACCCGCGACATCCATAGGGACGTCGACCCCGACTCAGTCAGCGCGACGATGGCTTTGACGTGCAAATGGTTCGCGGTGTACATCACCGCCGCCGCAATCGCCTCATCGGTGTGCCCGAAATGGCCGGCGGTGCGCTCCCGAATCCGCACATGCGCCACCTGGTATTTCTCGGCGCCGACGATGATCTGCGCCATGGCCTCCACCACCTTGGTCGGATGCCTGCCCGAGGCGGTTTCGGCCGACAGCATCACGGCGTCGGTACCGTCCATCACGGCGTTCGCCACGTCCGAGACTTCGGCGCGGGTCGGGATGGTCGCGGTGATCATCGACTCCATCATCTGGGTCGCCATGATCACGACGCGGTTTTGATGGCGGGCTTCGAGAATGATCTGCTTCTGCAGGCCCGCGAGCTCCGCAAAACCCATTTCGACGCCGAGGTCGCCGCGCGCCACCATCACCCCGTCGCTGGCGCCCACCACCGCTTTGAGATTGTCGATCGCTTCGGCACGCTCGATCTTCGCCACCAAAAGCCCGTGGCCGCCCGCGTCGCGCAGCAGCTTGCGCGCCTCGTTCATGTCGGCGGCGTCCCTGGGAAAGGACACGCCCAGGTAGTCCACTTTGAGTGCGGCCGCGGTGAGAATGTCCTGCCGATCCTTGTCGGTCAGCGCGCCCGCGGACAATCCGCCGCCCTGACGGTTGATGCCCTTGTTGTTGCCCAGTTCCCCGCCCACCAGCACCCGGGTCTTGATGCGCGGACCGTCGATGGCGAGGACTTGCAGGCTGATCTGCCCGTCGTTGAGCAGCAGCACATCGCCCGCAAAGACGTCCGAGGGCAGCTTCTTGTAGGCAATGCCCACCGCCGCCTCGGTGCCCGCTTCGACGGCGAGCGAGGCATCGAGCGTGAACTCGGCGCCGTCAGCCAGGAACACCTTGCCCGCCACGAATCGGTCGATGCGGATCTTCGGCCCCTGTAAATCGCCGAGCACGCCCACATAGCGGCCCGCCCGGTGCGCAGCCTCGCGCACCAGGGTGGCCCGGCGTGCATGATCCGCGGCCGCGCCGTGCGAAAAATTCAGGCGCACCACATCGACGCCCGCGCGCACGATCTCGCTCAAGATGGCCGGATCGTCGGTCGCGGGCCCCAAGGTCGCGACTATCTTGGTCCGTCGCAGGAGGGGCGTCATGCGGCCCGCTGTTCCAGGATGCCGACGGCCGGCAGTGTTTTGCCTTCGACGAACTCGAGGAACGCCCCGCCGCCCGTCGAGATGTAGGAAATGCTGTCCTCGATGCCGTACTTTTCGATGGCCGCGAGGGTGTCGCCGCCGCCGGCGAGCGAGAATGCCTTGCTGCGCGCAATCGCCGTGGCGAGCGTGCGCGTGCCCTCGCCGAACTGTTCGAATTCGAACACCCCCACGGGCCCGTTCCACAGCACCGTGCCCGCGGACGCAATCAGTGCGCTCATCGCCTCGGCCGAATCCGGCCCGATATCGAGGATCATCTCGTCGGGCCGCACGTCGCCGACCGGCTTCACATCCGCTTCCGCCTTGGCCGAGAATTCTTTGGCGACCACCACGTCGGTCGGCAGCGGAATGACGATGCCGCGTTGCTTCGATTGCTCCATCAGTCGCCGGCAGATGTCTAACATGGCCGGCTCGTACAGCGACTTGCCCACGTTATGGCCCGCAGAGGCGAGAAACGTATTGGCGATGCCGCCGCCCACGATCAGCCGGTCTACCTTGCCGAGCAGGCACTCGAGCACCGTGAGTTTGGTCGACACCTTGGAGCCCGCGACGATGGCGAGCAGCGGCCGGGCGGGCTTCTCGAGCGCCGTCTCGAGCGCGGATAATTCGTTCACCAAGAGCGGACCCGCACAGGCGATCGGCGCGTACTTGGCGACACCGTGAGTGCTCGCCTCGGCGCGATGCGCCGTGCCGAACGCGTCCATCACATAGACGTCGCAGAGCGCCGCCATTTGCCGGGCGAGATCGTCCGAATCCTTCTTCTCGCCCTTGTTGAAGCGCACATTCTCGAGCAGCGCGATCTCGCCCGCACCGACTTCGACGCCGGCCAGCCAATCTTTCTTGAGAGCCACCGGCACTCCCAACAATTGGGACAGCCGTTTGGCGACCGGCGCCAGCGAGAACTCTTCCGCGTACTTGCCTTCTTCGGGTCTGCCGAGATGCGACATGACCAGCACCCGTGCGCCCGCCGCGAGGGCGGCCTGCAGGGTGGGCAGGGCTGCGCGAATGCGCGCATCGCTCGTGACCACGCCGTCTTTGATCGGCACGTTCAAGTCCTCGCGGATCAATACGCGCTTATCCTTGAGGTCCAAGCTCGTCATCTTGATGATCTTCACGACTGAGAACTCCCGACTAGGCTCTCAAGTGGTCTTGGACCACGCCAGGGTGGTATCGAGCATGCGATTGGAAAAGCCCCACTCATTGTCGTACCACGCGCACACTTTGACCAGGGTTCCCTCGATGACCTTGGTGAGGGTCGCATCGTAGGTCGATGAGGCCGGATCGTGGTTGAAATCCACCGACACCAGCGGCTGGTCGTTGTAGGCGAGAACCCCGTTCAAGTCTCCGGCGGCGGCCGCCTTCACGGCGGCATGAATTTCCTCCACGCTGGTCTTGCGCGCCGCGGTGAAGCTCAAATCGACCAGCGACACATTGATCGTCGGTACTCGGATGGCGAAGCCGTCGATCTTGCCCTTCAGTTCCGGCAACACCAGGCCGACCGCGGCGGCGGCGCCGGTCTTGGTGGGGATCATCGACATGGTCGCGGAGCGCGCGCGGCGCAGGTCCGAATGATACACGTCGGTCAACACCTGATCGTTGGTGTAGGAGTGAATGGTGTTCATCACGCCGGCGACGATACCCACCTTCTCGTGCAGCACCTTGGCGAGCGGCGCGAGGCAGTTCGTGGTGCAGGAAGCGTTCGAAATCACGGTGTCGCTCGCTTTGAGCACGCGGTGATTGACCCCATAGACGATGGTGGCATCGACGTCATCGCCGCCCGGGGCGGATATCACCACCTTCTTCGCGCCCGCCGTGAGGTGCGCGGAGGCCTTGGCCTTGCTGGTGAACAATCCCGTGCACTCGAGTACCACATCGACGCCGAGCTCGCGCCACGGCAGTTTGGACGGATCGCGCTGCGCGATCACGCGAATGCGGTCGCCGTTCACCACCATCGAATCGCCGTCGACGTGCACCTCGCCGTGAAATCGGCCGTGGACCGTGTCGAATCGCGTCAGGTGCGCATTGGTCTTGGCATCGCCCAAGTCGTTGATCGCGACAATCTGGATCTCGCCGGCGTGTTTTCCCTCATACAGCGCGCGCAGTACATTGCGTCCGATGCGTCCATAACCATTGATCGCCATTTTGATTGCCACGTCTTGAACCTCTTTATGATCTGCTGTTGTCTTTGGATAACACTTTGTCGATCGCCGCAACGACATGCTCCGGCGTGAAACCATATGCCTTGAACAATTCCTTCGCCGGCGCCGAGGCGCCGAAGTGATTGATGCCGATGATCTCGCCCTGCAGACCGACGTAGCGCCACCAGGGCGCGGTCACGCCGGCCTCGACCGCCACGCGCCGCGTCACGGACGGCGGCAGTACGCTCTGTCTGTAGGCCTCATCCTGGGAATCGAAAGTGTTGGTGCTCGGCATCGACACCAGTCTGATTTTTCTGCCCTTCGCGGCCAGGGCGCGAACCGCGTCGGCCGCGATCCCGACTTCCGACCCGGTGGCGATCACGATGGCCTCGGGCGGTCCCGCCGAATCGATCAGTACGTAGCCGCCGCGCTTGATCGCGGCGAGTTGTGCCGCATCCCGCGCCTGGTGCGCCACCGACTGGCGCGTGAAGATCAGGCACGTAGGCCCGTCGCGATTCTCCATGGCGACGCCCCAGGCCACCGCGGTTTCAACCGCATCGCATGGCCGCCACAGATCCATGTGGGGAATCATTCGCAAACTGGCGACATGCTCTATCGGCTGGTGCGTCGGGCCGTCTTCGCCGAGACCGATGGAATCGTGGGTATAGACGAAAATCACCCGCAGCCGCATCAGGGCCGCCATGCGCACGGCATTGCGCGCATAGTCGGAGAACGTGAGGAACGTTCCACCGTAGGGAATGAGTCCACCGTGGCACACGATGCCGTTCAAGATGGCCGACATGCCGAATTCGCGCACCCCGAAGTGCACATAGTTGCCGCCGGGCGCCTCCGGGGACAGCGTGACCGAATCCTTGCGCAGCGTGCCGTTCGACGGCGTGAGGTCCGCCGAACCGCCGAGCAATTCGGGTACCGCCGGTCCGATCGCGTTCAACACCGCCTGCGACGCTTGACGCGTCGCGAGCGCCTTGCCCTCGGTCTGGGTTCGGCCGATGTAGGCCTGCAGCAGATCGCCGAAGCCGCTCGGCAGATCGCCCGCGATACGCCGCTCGAATTCCGCGGCCAGCGCCGGAAATTCGGCTTTGTAAGCCGCAAACCGCGTGCGCCAGTCCTGTTCAACCTTGGCGCCCTTGTCGCGCATGTCCCAGGCAGCGCGGATGTCGGCCGGTATCTCGAAAGGCGCGGCGCTCCAGCCCAAATGCACCCGGGTCGCGGCGATTTCCTCGTTGCCCATGGCTTCGCCGTGCATCGATGCCGAGCCCTGCTTGTTGGGCGCTCCCCAGCCGATGACCGTTTTGGCGCAAATCAGCGACGGCCGGGCGGTTTCCGCACGTGCGGCGGCCAGCGCGGCCGCGACCGCATCGCTGTTGTGACCGTCCACGTGGCGCAGCACCTGCCACCCGTAGGCCTCGAAGCGCTTCGCGGTGTCATCGCCGAACCAGCCCGCCACCTTGCCGTCGATGGAGATGCCATTATCATCGTAGACCAAGATGAGTTTGCCGAGCTTTTGCACGCCCGCAAAGGAGGCAATCTCATGCGAGATCCCTTCCATCATGCAACCGTCACCCAGGAATACGTAGGTATGGTGATCAACGATGGTGTGGCCCGGCCGGTTGAAGGTTGCGCCGAGCGCGCGCTCAGCCAGCGCCATGCCCACCGCGTTGGCGACGCCCTGGCCGAGCGGTCCTGTGGTGGTTTCGATGCCGAGATGCACTTCGCGCTCCGGATGACCGGCCGTCTTGGAGCCGAACTGACGGAAGTTCCTGATTTCCTCCATCGACAACGGGTATCCCGTGAGGTGCAGCACCGAATACAGCAGCATGGAGGCATGGCCGTTCGACAGCACGAAGCGGTCGCGGTCGCACCAGGTCGGATTGCCCGGATTGAACTTAAGCACGTCCCGCCACAACACCTCGGCGATATCGGCCATGCCGAGCGGTGCTCCGGGATGCCCCGAATTGACCTTTTGGACAGCGTCCATCGATAAAGCACGGATCGCATTGGCAAGGTCGCGGCGGGTGGGCATGGAGAAATTCTTCTGTGGCCAGGTGACGGGGATGCTCGTGAGTCCCCTATTGTCCCCGATGCGCCGCCCGCCAGCAATGGCGCTGAAATTTAAGGGAACGCGTTCACACAAATCAAGTCTGTTTATGTATAACGCGTTATACCACGGTCATGACCTAGTTCACCGTCACCGCGAGGCGGCTTGGCTACCATGATGGCCCATGAAATTATCGCCCATGAAAGTTCTACAGATCACTGACACGCACTTGTATGGCGGCGCCAACGGCCGCTTGCGCGGTGTGGAGACCGATTCGAGTTTGACGGCGGTGCTCGACGATGCCTTCGTGCGCACGCCGGACTACTGCGCCGTGCTCGCAACCGGCGATCTGGTGCAGGACGATGCCTCCGGTTATCTGCGCTTCCGGAGTTTCTTCGGCGGCCTCACCAAACCGGTGCTGTGCATTCCCGGCAACCACGACGTGCCGGAAGCGATGCGCCACGAACTCACCGGTGCTCCCTTCGAGATCTGCGGCACGCACGAAATCGGCGCCTGGCAATTCATCATGCTCGACAGTTACGATCCCGGGGAAGTCGGCGGACGCCTGAGTTCGAACGAACTGGCCCGGCTCGATTCCACGCTGGCAAATTCTCCAAAACACGCCATGGTGTGCTTGCATCACCACCCGATTCTGATGGAAAGCCTCTGGCTCGATACCGTGGGTCTCGCCGAACCGGAAGAGTTCTGGCGCGTCATTGACGCGCACGCGCACGTGCGCGCGGTGGTGTGGGGTCACGTGCACCAGGAGTATGACGGCCAACGCGGTGCCGTCCGGCTGTTCGCGACGCCGTCGACCGGCGCGCAATTCCTACCGAGGAGCGATCGCTACGCGGTCGACTCGCGGCCGCCCGCCTATCGGGTGTTTGACTTGCACGCCGACGGCGGCATCCACTCCGAGGTTCATTGGCTGCAACCCCTGCAGATGCCGCGGGCCGTTGCGCGTTAGGAGCCTTCGGGCCGCCCAGGCCCTGTGTTGTCTGTTGCTGTGCGCGTCGGTCCGCGCGGACGGCGCACTGCACTCACTATGGGAGCTGCACGGCAAACACAACACCGTGTATCTGATGGGCTCGATCCACGTCCTTCGCCAGAGCGATTATCCGCTCGCTCCGGCCATGCTCGAGGCCTACGCCAACAGCAAGGCCGTGATCATGGAGGTGAATCTGGAGGAGATCAGCTCCGCCCAGGTACAAACCGAGATGCTCGCGAGCGCCATGCTGCCGGACAACGAGACGTTGCCGGACGTGCTCGGCAAGCCGCGCTATGGCCGCGCCGATGCCCTGGCGCACGAAGTGGGGGTCGACCTGTCGATGTTCGATCAATTCGCACCCTGGTTCGTCGCCGAGGCGATATCTCAATTGCAGTTATCGCAGCTCGGATTTCAGCCCGAGGCCGGCGTCGAAATGTACTTCATCGAGCGCGCACGCAATGACGGCAAGTCCGTGACGGGTCTCGAGACGGTGCACGATCAGATTGCGTTATTCGAGAGCATGTCCATGGACACGCAAGCGGACTACCTGTTGTCGAGTCTGGAGCAGGCGCATGACTTGCCGACGGAAGTCGACTCGATGGTGCGCGCATGGCGCAACGGCGATACCCAGTGGTTCGACAAGCAGATGAAGTCAGAGCTCGGGAACGATCCGCGCCTCTATCAAGCAGTGCTCGGTGGCCGCAATCGCAAGTGGCTGCCCAAAATCGAGGCGCTGCTCAACGAGGACAGGAATTATCTGGTGATCGTCGGTACCGGACACCTGGTCGGTCAGGGCAGCGTGCTCGAGCTGCTCGCCAAAGACGGGATCGCCGCCACGCAGCGTTAGCGCCTTGGCGCGCGACCCCGTCCCGATCCAGCTTTATTCGCCTTCGGGCGGCGGTCCGCCGCGCCCCGGGCCATGGGCGGCATGACGAGCCTCCATCTGGGCTTCGAGTGCGGTGAGCTGCGCCTGCTGCGCCGGCGTCAATACCTTGAATATCTGCGCGCGAACGTCGGCTTGCTCTGCCATCAACTGCGCCGAGAGGGATCCGTGCGTCTGACTGACCTGCGCCGTGATGCTGCTGTAATTCGCGTCGGTGGGCGCCGTCTGGCGCAGCTTCAACGAATTGGCGTGCATCTGCTGGTGCAGACTCTCCATCTGCGGGTGAGCGTTCGTCATGATGGTCTTGATCGACTGCTTCTGCGCGTCGCTCAAGCCCAGTTGGCTGAGCATGGCCCACGGCCCATGGTGGTGGCCGTGCCAGCCGTGCGGCCCGGGCGGCGGCGGCGGCGGGGTGGTCGTCGTCGCGTCGTCGGCCGCACCAGCCATCGAAATTGCGGCCGTCGACATCGAAAGGCCGGCGGCTGCGGTGACCAGCGCCCCGGCTGACAGCAGACTCGCCGCAAGCCCTTTGCGAATCGGTTTCATATTCGTAAACTCCATTACGGTTTGAGGTTCTCGACGGCTGCTATCCTAAGCTTCAACGATGCAAAAAAGTGTCGTGGGCACAGCAACTTACTGTTAAGAATTGTGAATTGCGGTGTGCGGTCTACCCACAGGAGTCACGCCATGGCACTCTCCAATCCACCACCGATGGCCAATCCAGCTCCGACGGATCCGAATGCGGCGCGCGAGGCGCGCGTGCTCCTGGTCGACGATGACCGCGAGCTATGTCAAATGCTCACCGAATACTTGAATGCCGAGCACTTCGAGGTAAAGAGCGTGCATGACGGCGGCGATGCGCTGGAAGAGCTCAAGGGCGGCGATTTCGAGATTCTCATCCTGGACGTGATGCTGCCGAGCGTCGGCGGCTTCGATGTGCTGCGCACGCTCGGCGCCTCGCATGAGACCCCGATTTTGATGCTCACCGCGCGCGGCGACGATGTCGACCGCATCGTCGGCTTGGAACTCGGGGCCGACGACTACCTGAGCAAGCCCTTCAATCCGCGCGAACTGGTGGCGCGCATTCGCGCGATCTTGCGCCGCGCCAGCAACCGTTCAGGGAAAGGTAACGTGCCCGACACACTCAGCGTCGGCCCCATTACGCTCAATACCGGAACTCATCGGGCGCACGTCGTGGAACGTTTGGTGCCGCTCACCGGCGCCGAATTTCGCGTCCTCGAATTGCTCATGCGCTCGGCCGGCCAGGTGATCTCGCGCGAGTCGCTGACCGAGCAGGCTCTCGGCCGCAAGCTGGTCGCCTACGATCGCAGCATCGACACGCACATCAGCAATCTGCGCCGCAAGCTCGCCCTTGCAGCCGACCAGGATCCCGAGATCAAGAACGTGCGCGGTTCGGGCTATATGCTTACCAATACATCGGGCTGATTCATGCATAGTCTGTTCGCGCGGATCTTCATGCTGTTTTGGCTCGCGATGGCGCTCATCGTCGGCGGCAGCATCGCCATCACCTTCACGGTGGCCGCCCGCGAGTACGAGGCGCCCGAATTGCAGCGCCGCCCGTCGGTGGCCATCCAGGCATCGGAGGTGCTCGCGCGCGGCGGCGTCCCGGCCTTGAGGAACTGGCTCGATGCGAACAAGAACGTCATTCCAGATCGCGATTTGTACCTCATCGGTCCGGACGGGCGCGACCTGCTGGGGCGAAGACTCTCAGGGCCGGCGGCGCGCCGCTTGGAGTTCGTCAATCGCGACGAATTCTTGAATCGTGAACCGCCCGAGTTTCGCTCCGGACCGCCGCCCGACTCGCTGCCCGGGCCACAGCCTGGACCACAGCCCGGCAACTTCCGCCCGAGCCGGTCCGCCCCGCAGATCGTCGCCGCCGACGGTTCCGCCTATACCGTCATTCTCGTTCCGCGGCGTCCGAGCATTTTCGGTGCGCTCAGTCTGCCGGGGATTTCGTTGACGATTCTGTGCATTGCGCTCGTGGTGAGCGCGCTCACCAGTTGGTGGCTGGCACGGCACTTCAGCGCCCCGATACGCCGCATCCAGGAGGGCGCGCGCGCCCTCGCCTCGGAAAATCTCGACGTGCGGGTGAGCGCGGGACTCGAGGGCCGCAAGGACGAAGTGGCGGTATTGGCGCGCGATTTCGACCACATGGCGGATCAGCTGCGCGCCAATCGCGCCGGCACCACCCAGCTTTTGCGGGACATTTCTCACGAACTGCGCTCGCCGCTCGCCCGAATGCGCGTCGCGTTGGGCCTGGCGCGCCAACCGCCCGCCGATCTGTCGCGGCAGCTCGATCGGCTGGAGCGGGAGATCGAGCGCCTCGACGCCCTGATCAGCCAGGTGTTGAAACTCGCCCGGCTGCACGGCACCGATGCGCTGTTGACGCGCGACATCTTCGACTTCGACGAGGCGATCGAAGAGGTGGTGCGCGATGCAAACTTCGAGGGCGCCGCGAAGAACTGCACGGTCGATCTGCACGGCTCGGCGAGCGCCGCCGTGAACGGCAATCGCGAACTGCTCCGCAGCGCGGTCGAGAACGTGCTGCGCAACGCCGTGCGCTACAGTCCGCCGGGCGCTCCCGTCGATGTCAGCGTGGCGCGCGAGGATGCCGGCGTGGTCGTGTTGGTTCGCGATCGAGGGCCGGGTGTTCCGTCCGCCGACCTCGAGCGGATCTTTGAACCCTTCTACCGGGTCGCTGAGTCGCGCGACCGCGATACCGGCGGCGAAGGGATCGGACTTGCCATCACCTCCCAGGTCATGAAGGCTCACGGCGGCTCGGCGGCGGCGGCGAACCGCCAGGGCGGGGGCTTCGAAGTCAGGCTGAGCTTGCCGGAAAGCGCCCTCGCTGTTTAGAGTGCCCGGCCATGAGCCTGTTTCAAGAAGCCTGCAAATACATTCCGGGCGGCGTCAATTCGCCGGTTCGCGCCTTTCGCGGCGTCGGCGGCGAGCCGATCTTCTTCAAGAAGGCGGCGGGCGCCCGCGCCACCGCCGCCGATGGGCGCGTGTTCATCGATTACGTCGGCTCCTGGGGTCCGATGATTTTGGGCCATGCGCACCCGCAGGTCATCAAAGCCGTGCAGGAGACCGCCGCCGCGGGCTTGAGCTTCGGCGCACCCACCGAATTGGAAACCCAGATGGCGCGACGCGTCATCGAGTTGATGCCCTCCATCGAATTGGTGCGATTCGTGAGTTCCGGCACGGAAGCGACCATGAGCGCGATCCGCCTGGCGCGCGGCTTTACCGGACGCGACACCATCGTGAAGTTCGAGGGCTGCTATCACGGACATTCCGATTCACTGCTGATCAAGGCCGGTTCGGGAGCGCTCACCCTGGGTGTTCCCACCTCGCCGGGCGTGCCCAAGGCGCTCGCGAATCACACCGTCACCTTGAACTTCAACGATTCCGAGCAGGTGCGGGAGGTCTTCCGCCAGATCGGCGATCAGATCGCCTGCGTGATCGTCGAACCCATCGCCGGCAACATGAATTGCGTGCCGCCCGCTCGCGGATTTCTCGACACCTTGCGCCGTGAATGCGACCGCACCGGGGCGTTGTTGATTTTCGACGAAGTCATGACCGGTTTTCGGGTGGCCTTGGGCGGTGCCCAGGCGCTCTACGGTGTGCGTCCCGATCTCACCACGCTCGGCAAAATCATCGGCGGCGGGATGCCGGTCGGCGCATTCGGAGGGCGGCGCGACGTCATGCAACGCCTGGCGCCGCTGGGACCCGTCTATCAAGCGGGCACTCTGTCCGGAAATCCCGTGGCCATGATCGCGGGCATCACCACGCTCGAATTGATATCGGCCCCCGGTTTTCATCAACGCTTGGGCGCCATGACCGATCGGCTGACCTCGCAGCTGGCCGAGGCCGCGCGCAGCGCCGGCGTCCCCTTGGCGACCAATCACGTCTGCGGCATGTTCGGATTTTTCTTCACCGCCGAGGAGCACGTCGACACGTACGCCAAAGTCATGGCTTGCGACGTGGAACGCTTCAAGCGTTTTTTCCACGCCATGCTGGCGGAGGGCATCTATTTTGCGCCATCGGCTTTCGAGGCGGGATTCTTGTCCGCGGCGCACTCCGCCGCCGATATCGACGCCACCATCGCCGCGGCGACGCGCGTGTTCGCGAGTTTGAACCCCTAGCGCCAGGAGCCTGGATGCACGCCTTCGCCTGGTTCGTCGGCGTGATCTTGCTCGCCGGGGTGATCGCCGCGTCGATCGCCTACCCCGCCTATGAGCTCTCCACGACCTTCGCGAGCTTCGCGTTTCATCGCGTCGCGGGCAGGATCGCGATGCTGGTGCTCGCCGTGGAGCTCCTCTGGCTGTGCCGGCATCTGACCATCCGCAGCAAACGCGATTTCGGCTACGGCCTGCCGTGGCGCCGATTTGTCGGCCAAACTCTGTGCTGGGGACTCATCGGCGTGGCAACCGCCGGCGCGGGCGCGGCATTTTTGCTGCTCACCCAACTGCGCGTGGTCGACGCTCACTTCGTGCCCGGAGCGGCGAGCCTTGCGCGAATTTTCCTGGTCGGCGTGGGTTCCGGCGCGAGCGTCGCGCTCATCGAAGAGACCGTGTTTCGCGGCGCCATGCACACCGCGATCGAACGCGAATCCGGCCCGTGGATGGCCGCCCTGTTGACCGCGCCGCTGTTCGCCGTCCTGCATCTGTACGCCAAGGCGCGCATAGCGCCGGATGAGCTGGCCTGGCGCAGCGGCTTCGATTTACTGGTGCGTTCGTTCGCACCGTTGGCCCATCCGGCGCTCATCGCCGATTCATTGCTGTCATGGCTGATCGTGGGATTGATCCTGAGCCTGACCCGCGTGCTGACCGGAAATATCGCGGTGGCCATCGGACTGCACGCCGGCTGGGTGGTGGTCCTGCGCATGCTGCAGGAGAGCACCGTCCGCGGCACCGCGCCCGCCTATACGGCCTGGGTGGGTAAGTTCGACGGGCTGTTGGGCTACTGGCTGCTGCCGTGGGGCATCGCGATCGCCGCTGCGCTCTGGCTCACGCGCTCCTCCTGGGCGCCCTACGCCAGCGGCTCCAATACTCTGAGCCGCTGAATCGGATCGTCCAACTCCAGCAGCGCTTGCTTGTCGGGCAGCGCAATCGGCAGGATTTCCGCCAGGCGGTGGCCGACCCACGCGGCATCGTCCAAGCGCATCGCGATGCCGGTGTACACCTCGCCCAACTGCGGCAACACGCTCTTCAGCAGCGCCGACAAGCGCGCGTGCTGCGGCGGCACCGGCACCGTCGGCTCCGCGGCCAGCCAATCGACTTCCGCGAGATTGAGGCCGTCGGCCTGCCGGCGGCGGCTGCGAATGCGAAAACGCTGCTGGCCGGTGCAGGATAATCCGAGCAATCCGTCAGGCAACTGATGAAAATCGACGATCTTCGCCAGCGTGCCGACCTCGAAAGTCTCGGCCGGCCCCACTTCATTGCCTTCGCGAATCGCCACCACACCGAATCCGCGCGCCTCGCGCATGCAGCTGCGCACCATGTCGACATAGCGCGTCTCGAAGATGCGCAGCGGCAGCGGACCGTCCGGGAAGAGCACGATATTGAGCGGGAATAGCGCAATTGAAGTCCCGTTTGAACCCGCTGGTGACCTCGGCGGTGAACCGGGCGGCGAACTCGTCGACGAACTCACTTTGTCCTCCGCAGCGTCGCGATCAGTTTGTCGTGCAATCCGCCGAAGCCGCCATTGCTCATGATTACTATGTGATCCCCCGCCTTGGCATCCGCGGCAATTCCTGCGACCAGCGTGTCCACGCTGCCGCCTAAGCGTACGCGCTCGCCCAGCGGCGCCACGGCCGCCGGCAAGTCCCACCCCATATCCGGAGTATTCAACAGCCACGTGCGATCAGCCGCCGCCAGCGCCGGCGCGAGCTGCTCGCGATGCACGCCGAGCTTCATGGTGTTGGAACGCGCTTCCACCACCGCGATGATACGCGCCCCGCCGACCCGCGCGCGCAGGCCGGCCAACGTGGTGGCAATGGCCGTCGGATGATGCGCGAAATCGTCATACACGGTGATCCCATCCACGACCCCGCGAATCTCCATGCGGCGCTTCACGCCGCGAAACGCATTCAATGCCAGTGCAGCGCGCTGAGGATCCACTCCGACGTGCCGCGCCGCGGCGATCGCCGCCACGGCGTTCATGACATTGTGTTCGCCGATCAATGACCAGTCGACTTGCGCGATGCCCGCACCGGCCCCCGCGCCGGTGTTGTAGCGCACCGCGAACCGGCCCCCGGCGGATCCTTCATCGACGGCGGCGCTCCAGTCGGCGCGCGCACCGCTGTCGGTGGTCTTCGCCGTGCCGAAGGTCTCGCACGGCGTCCAGCAGCCTTGGGCGAGCGTCGCGGCGAGTTCCTGATCGCCGCCGTTGACGATGATTCGGCCGACCGCCGGCACCGTACGGACCAGTTGATGAAATTGCCAGCGGATCGCCGCCACATCCGGGTAGATGTCGGCGTGGTCATATTCGAGATTGTTCAAGATCGCGGTGCGCGGCCGGTAGTGAACGAACTTGGCGCGTTTATCGAAGAAGGCGGTGTCGTATTCGTCGGCTTCGATGACGAAAAAGGCCGACTCTCCGAGGCGCGCGCTTAAGCCCAAGTCGTTGGCCACGCCGCCGATGAGAAACCCCGGCTTCAAACCCGCGTGTTCCAGAATCCACGCCAGCATGCTGCTGGTGGTCGTCTTGCCGTGCGTGCCCGCCACGGCGAGCACATGTTTGTCCCGCAGCACGTGCTCGGCCAGCCACTCCGGCCCCGAGGTATACGCCATTCCGCGATTCAGCAGTGCCTCGATCACCGGACTGCCGCGGCTCAAGGCATTGCCGACCACCACGATGTCGGGCCGCAAGTCCAGTTGTTCCGCACCGTACCCTTGAACGAACTCGATGCCGAGCGTCTCCAGTTGAGTGCTCATCGGCGGATAGACATTCAGATCCGAGCCGCTCACGCGAAATCCCGCCGCTTTGGCGATCGCGGCGACGCCGCCCATGAAGGTGCCGCCTATCCCGAGGATATGCACATGCATCGTCATGCGCGCGATTCAGTCATAATCGCCGCAAATTGTACACGCGGAACACCGGCATGCCCGACACGATTTGGATCGATCGAAGCGATGAGCTGCCGGCGCTCGCGCGCGCGCTGGAAACGCACGAATGGCTCGGGGTCGACACCGAATTCCTGCGCGAGCGCACCTTTTTTCCGCGGCTGTGTCTGCTGCAGGTGAAGGCCGGGGAACAGATCTACTGCGTGGATACGCTGCGGATCGGCAGCCTCGACCCGTTGATGCCGGTGCTGACCGCCGCCGCCGTTCGCAAGGTGATCCACGCCGCCCGCCAGGACTTGGAGGCGGTGTATCTGACCGGGCGGCGGGTCATTTCGCCGGTGTTCGACACCCAGATCGCCGCCGCCTGCATCGGACTCAAGCCCCAGGTGGGCTATGCGGAACTCGTCAAAACGCTGCTCGATGTGACCATCCCCAAGGGCCAAACCCGCACCGACTGGTCGAAACGGCCCCTCACCCGCGAACAACTCGAGTACGCGGCGGACGATGTCCTGTATCTCGGCGACATCGCCGGCCGCCTGCGCGAGCGGCTGCGCGAGCTCGAGCGCGAGCACTGGGTGAGCGAGGACTGCCTGGCGCTCGAGGACCGGCGGCTGTATGAGCCGGACCCCGACCAAGCATGGACGCGCCTGCGCGGCGTCGCCCAGTTGGCGCCGGCGGCGCGCGCCCGCGCCAAGACGATCGCCATCTGGCGCGAGCAGGAGGCGCGCGAGCGGGACCTGCCGCGCGCTTGGATACTCTCGGATGCGGCGCTGTTCTCGATTGCGCAGAGCGATTCGGTCCACTCGCTGAACGATGAACTAACGGGGAAGCTCGCCGCTGCGCTCAACGAGTCGTCGCGGGACCCCGCCGATCAGGAACCCGGTCAGGACCTGCGCCCGACCCCGGAACAAAAGGCGCTGATCGAGCGCCTGGCCAAGATCGTCGACGCGCGCGCAGCCGAACTTCAAGTCAGCTCCGAAATCCTCGCGCCGCGCGGCGAGCTCAAGGCGCTCGCCCTGGGCAGGCGCGATTCGCATTCGCTGTCGGGCTGGCGCCGCGAGGAAATCGGGTCGCGGCTGCTGGAAGCGCTCGGTTAGTCAGGGCTCGGCCGGGCTCGGCGGGGCCAGGCTCCGTCAGGCTGTAGGAGCCTTGCGCGTCGGTAGAGCCGCCCGTTCGATACTCTTGAACACGGTATCGACGTCGGCGTCGGCTTCCACGCTGTGCAGCAATCCGGCGGCGGCGTAGTACTTGATCAGCGGTTTGGTTTGCGCCTCATACACCTCGAGACGCTTGCCGATCACTTCTTCCTTGTCGTCGGGCCGTTGGATCAGGTTATGTTTGCCGTCAGGTGGGGGTGAGGTGTAGATGTTGAACACCTTGCCGCAATCCTGGCAGATCCTGCGGCCGGTGAGCCGCTTGAACAAAATGCCCATATCGAGATTCATGAGCACCACCGCTTCGAGCGGCGTGCCCAACTCGGCGAGCATGTTCTGCAACGCCTCGGCCTGCACGATGTTGCGGGGAAAGCCGTCCAGAATGAAGCCCTTGGCCGCGTCCTTCAGGCCTAAGCGCTCGCGGATCATGCCGAGCACGGTGGCATCGTCGACCAATTTTCCCGCGTCCATGGCCGCCTTCGCGCGCAACCCGAGCGCGGTGCCCTGCGAAACCGCTTCGCGCAACAGATCGCCGGTGGATATTTGCGGGATGCCATAGGCCTTCACCAGCAATTGCGACTGTGTGCCCTTGCCCGACCCCGGTGCCCCCAATAGAACTATGCGCATGATTCTTCGCGTGGTGAAAGCGCGCTACCGTACCTTTGAGCGGCGCGGTCGTCAAACCAGGGCCGATCGGCTATTCTGCGCGGCTTGTCTTAATCTGCCCGGTTTGGGAGAACTCGCCATGAAGAACGCGTTTTATGCTCAATCCGGCGGCGTAACCGCGGTCATCAATGCCTCGGCGTGCGGCCTGATCGAAACGGCGCGCCGGCATCCGGGCAAAATCGGCAAGGTTTACGCGGGCCGTCACGGCATCATCGGCGCCTTGACCGAGGACCTGATCGACACCAGCAAGGAGAGCCGTACGACCATCGCCGCGCTGCGCCATACGCCGGGCGGGGCGTTCGGATCGGCGCGCTACAAGTTGGCCGGCATCGACAAGAATCGGGCGCAGTACGAACGCTTGATCGAGGTCTTTCGCGCGCACGACATCGGTTATTTTTTCTACAACGGCGGCAACGACTCGATGGACACCGCCCAGAAGGTGTCCGAGATCGCCGTGCAATTGGCCTTTCCCCTGACCTGCATCGGGATACCCAAGACCGTCGATAATGATTTGCCCATCACCGATTGCTGTCCCGGGTTCGGCTCCGCCGCCAAGTACATCGCGGTGTCCACCCGTGAGGCGGCGCTCGACGTCGCCTCGATGGCGCGCACCTCGACCAAGGTATTCGTGCTCGAAGTGATGGGACGGCACGCCGGCTGGATCGCCGCGGCCGGAGGCCTCGCGGGCGAGAAGGCCGGCGATGCGCCGCACATCATCTTGTTCCCCGAAATCGAATTCGACCGGACGCGTTTCTTGGCCAAGGTCAAATCGTCGGTCGAGAAATACGGCTACTGCGTCGTCGTCGTGTCCGAGGGGGTGCGCGGTCCGGACGGGAAATTTCTCGCCGAAGCCGGCACCAAGGATGCCTTCGGCCACGCGCAGTTGGGCGGCGTGGGCCCGGTGGTCGCGCAGATGACCCAGGAGGCCTTCGGCTACAAATTTCACTGGGCGGTCGCCGATTACTTGCAGCGCGCGGCGCGCCACATCGCCTCCAAGGTGGACGTGGACCAAGCCTATGCCGTCGGCAAGGCGGCGCTCGAATTCGCACTCAAGGGCAAGAACGGCGTGATGCCCATCATCGTCAGAAAATCGGCACAGCCCTACCGCTGGAGCATCGGCGAAGCACCCTTGAGCCAGATCGCCAACGCGGAAAAAAAACTGCCGCGCAGTTTCATCACCACGGACGGGTTCGGCATCACCGCCGCCTGCCGCAAGTATTTGTCGCCGCTCATCGGCGGCGAAGACTACCCCCCTTATTTGCGCGGCCTGCCGAAGTACGCGACGCTCAAAGGCGCGCCGGTTGCGAAGCGTCTGCGCACCCCGTTTGTGATATAGTCGCAAAAGAATAATAACGATAATTTTCAACGACCTAAAGATCTCCAACCACCGAAAGATCCCCCACCCATAAGACTACAAGGAAGATTGCACTCATGACCCTTGACCGTGCGCTATGGCTGGCGATTGCCGCAGGTGTCGTCGCAATCCTCTACGGTGTCATTTCGGTGCGCTGGATACTGGCCCAGCCCGCCGGCAATGCACGAATGCAAGAAATAGCGGCCGCCATCCAGGCGGGCGCCCGCGCCTATCTGAATCGGCAGTACTCCACCATCGCCATCGTCGGGGTCGTTCTATTGTTTGCTCTGGGGTTTGCGTTGGGCTGGCCCACGGCGGGTGGGTTTGCGGTAGGCGCCATTCTCTCGGGGCTCGCCGGCTACATCGGCATGTTCATCTCGGTGCGCGCCAATGTGCGCACCGCGCAGGCCGCGCACTCCGGGATCAACGCGGCGCTGAAAGTTGCGTTCCGCGGCGGCGCCATCACCGGCATGCTCGTGGTGGGCTTAGGGTTGCTCGGCGTCGCCGGCTACTACGCGGCCATGCTGAGTGTGCTGGACGACCCCGAAGCCGCCCTGCGCTCGCTGGTCGGCCTCGCCTTCGGCGGATCCTTGATCTCGATCTTCGCGCGCTTGGGCGGCGGCATCTTCACCAAGGGCGCCGATGTCGGCGCCGATCTCGTCGGCAAGGTGGAAGCCGGTATCCCCGAGGACGATCCGCGCAACCCCGCGGTCATCGCCGACAACGTCGGCGACAACGTCGGTGATTGCGCCGGGATGGCGGCGGATCTGTTCGAAACCTACGCCGTCACTCTGGTCGCCACCATGCTGTTGGGCGGCCTGGTGATGACAGACTTAGGGGTGCGCGCGGTGCTCTTTCCGTTGGTGCTCGGTGCGATTTCGATCGTCTCCTCCATCGTCGGCACGTTCTTCGTCTCGACGCGCGAAGGCGGCAAGATCATGAACGCGCTGTACAAGGGCGTCATCGTCTCCGGCGCCATTTCGGCGGTGGCGTTCTATTTCGTCACGCAGTCCATCATGGGCGAGCGCGCCATGTCCCTGTGGCTCTGCACACTCGTAGGGCTCGCGCTCACCGCCGCCATGATCGTGATCACCGAGTACTACACCGCGACCGAGTACAAGCCCGTGCAGCACGTGGCCTCGGCCTCGCAGACCGGCCACGCCACCAACATCATCGCGGGACTGGGTGTCTCGATGAAGTCCTGTGCGCTGCCCGTCCTCGCGGTCACCTTGAGCATCTGGGCCTCCTATCAACTCGCCGGCCTGTACGGGATCGCGATCGCCGCGACCGCCATGCTGTCCATGACCGGGATGATCGTCGCACTCGATGCGTACGGCCCGATCACCGACAATGCCGGCGGCATTGCCGAGATGGCCGGCCTCGAGAAAAAAGTGCGCGACGTCACCGACCCCTTGGATGCGGTCGGCAACACCACCAAGGCCGTGACCAAGGGCTATGCCATCGGCTCCGCCGGTCTCGCCGCGCTGGTGCTGTTCGCCGATTACACCCACAAGCTCGAAGAAGTATCCGGCCACGTCACCAGCTTCGATTTGTCGAATCCCGCCGTGATCATCGGCCTCTTCATCGGCGGCCTGGTGCCGTATCTGTTCGCGGCGATGGCGATGGAAGCCGTGGGCCGCGCCGCCGGCGCCGTGGTGAATGAGGTGCGCCGCCAGTTCCGCGAGATCAAGGGCATCATGGAAGGCACCGCCAAGCCGGATTACTCACGCGCCGTCGACATGCTCACCAAGGCGGCGATCAAGGAGATGATCGTGCCCTCCTTGCTGCCGATTCTCGTGCCGGTGGTTCTGGTCTTCGTGGTGAATTTTCTGATGGGCCCTGGCTCCGGCGTCCAGGCCTTGGGCGGCCTGCTGATCGGCACCATCGTGACCGGCCTGTTCGTCGCCATCTCGATGACCACCGGCGGGGGCGCCTGGGACAATGCCAAGAAATACATCGAAGAAGGTCACTACGGCGGCAAAGGCTCCGACGCCCACAAAGCCGCGGTCACCGGCGACACCGTCGGCGATCCCTACAAGGACACCGCCGGGCCCGCCATCAACCCGTTGATCAAGATCATCAATATCGTGGCGCTGCTCCTCGTCCCTGTCCTCGGCAAAATGCTCTAACCCACGCGGGAGAATGGCCCTTCGCGCCGGGCCCTTTCGCGACGGATCGATCGGCGCCCGCTCGAGGCGGGTTTCCCAGCAGCTACGTCCCGAACGGCAATTCCCTCGGCAGCCCAAAAAAAATAAGTGTGCATCCTGAGCAATAGTCGCTACGGATCCGACTTGCCAGGCATTATCAATAGCCACAGAATATATGTACATTTTTTATATACCATAATTTTTGGAAGTCATGAAAGCGCCAAAATCCGTTCCGGCCACAGAATTCAAGACCCGCTGCCTGGCATTGCTCGAAGAGGTACGCCAGACACGTCGGCCCCTCCTGGTGACGCGTCACGGCAAGCCAGTGGTCGAGATCTCTCCCTATGTCTCCAAGAATACCGCGCGCGTGAACCCGTTGAAGGGCAGCATCGTATTCCAAGACGATTTGCTCTCGCCTCTCGAGGAGACGTGGGACAGCGCGCCGTGATCGTTCTGGATACGCACGCCTGGGTCTGGTACGCCTCGGAAGATCCGCTCCTCTCGAAAAGAGCCAAGGCGCGTATCCATCGTGCTGAGACGCTCGGTGTTCATCCCATCTCGTGTTGGGAAGTCGCGATGCTATCGAACGGCGGACGACTGAAGCTGAGTATCGAGGTCTCGAAGTGGGTCGGGCATGCCCTTGAGCGCCCGAAGATCGAACTGCTGCCCTTCACCCCTGACGCGGCCATTCGCGCCGCCGGCCTAGGCGGTTCGTTTCCCGGCGATCCGGCCGACCGGTTCATCGTGGCTTGCGCACTCGAAATGAAAGCGCCTGTGATCACCCGTGATCGGCGTATTACCGATTGGGGTCAGGTTGAAACGATCTGGTGATCCCGCGGGGTCACCGGATCTCTCCCCTCAGTAATCGAAGATATGCTCGAGCGTCATATGCTCAGCCGCCAATCCGTTGAGTGTGGCCGTGAGCCCCGCGACCGGCACGATCAGCACCAGACGTTCGTGTCCCGGCTCGGTGATGATCCGCTGGCGCAGCATGAGCTCGGTAGCGGCGGGCGCGCTCGCACGTTCAGGACCCTGAACACTGACTACGATTACGCTGCGATTGCCCGCGATCTCGCGAAAGTCCGCGCCGCAGCGGGCCAGGGCGACCGCCGGTTTCATGAACCCTTCGTATCGCGGCAGCGCCAGCAACACCTGAGAGTCGGAGACCTCGTGGCGGATCGAGACGCCGTCCGGCGTCTCGGTGCAGGTCTGCCGGTGATCGACCAAGACGCTCGTCGACTCGATCGGCGTGGCATAGGCCGTGTGCGTTGCCTTGCCGATCAGCCACCCATAGGCGGCCTTGACCGCGTATTCGGTCGTGAGCGCGTACCTTCGTTCCCACTTTCGCAGCGGATTCGGCCCGATCCAATCCGTCTGGGTCCAAAGTCCGTGCAGCCGCGCCGTGAAATCAAACTCGTACCATGGCCGGTAGCGAATGAAGTCCACGTATTCCTGTGCGACGTGCGCCGCATAGTCGTCCTCGGCGGTGCGGGTCCCGAGCATGGCCGTCATGCGTCCGACGACCGTCTCGTAGGCTGAGCGGATCGCGTACTCGACCGTGGTGCTGACGCCGATCACCACGATCATCACATGGTAGCCCCAATTGGTCGGCTCGCGACGCATCCGCGTCTGCTCGATCACCGCTCCATAGCCGTGCCAGAACTGTCCGATGTGGCCCCAAAAGCAGAACTCGTCGGGGGTGTGCCGCTGCACGAAAGCTGCGTATTCCGCAGGGCTGAACACCAGGAACCATTCCGGAAATGTCAGAAACGTCTGTTCTTCGCCGCGCCGATCCGCGGGTGCGGCGGCGATTGCCACTCGATTACCTTGGATCTCGGTCGCGGCTGCGGCTGCGGCTGCGGCTGCGGCCCATGATCCGTGCATGACCAGCATCAGCACCGCCAGCATGCCGCCCGCCAGCACCAGCAGGCCACTGCGCTTCACGCAACACCGGCTTCGCGGACGAAGGACATCAACACGTTGTCGGACGGATCATGGGGCTGCAACAACCGTGCGCCTTGGTCGACGAGCCCCACCGCCCGCAGCCGCCGCACCCACTCCTCGATCGACACGAAATAGCGCAGTTCGTCGCGGTTCTGCTCCCAGGTGGCGCCGGTGCCGGCATTGAATATCGTGTGTATCAAACCGACGAAGCGAAACATCTCCTCGCTGCCCACGTCGTGATCCCGTAGCACGAAGACCCCTCCCGGCCGCAGCACGCGCGCGATCGAGCGAATGAACGGATCCAAGGTTTGCGGCGTCATGTGATGCAAGCCGACATAGCAGGACACGAAGTCGACCGACGCATCCGGGATGTGGTCGCGTGGCAAGGGGGCGTAGCCCTGCAGCGGGACATACGAGCCGAACTTGCGGATGCCGCCGCGCTCGAGGAATTCCACCGGCGAGTTGCCGGGCGGAAAATCGTTCACCAGAATGATCGGCCCATCGAAGCGGATGTCCTTGCGCAGCGCGCTCACGTAGCGCCCGGTGGTGCCGATTTCCACATATCCGTCGATGCGAGTCCGCCCGTTGAGCAGCTGCAACGTTTGACGCCGCATCTCCTGCTTTTGCTTGCCGAGCGCCGGAATCGCCAAGGTCAAATCGCCCAGCAACGGCTTGATCGTGGGGAGTTGCTGCTGAAGATGGCGATAAATCGCTTCATCGTCCGCGTGGCGCTCGCACGCCTCCTTGATCAGCAGGCTGAAGCGGTCCTCAGGGTAAAGCCGGAACACGTTGTGCAAGAAGGCATACACCCGATCGTGCCACGGCATCCGCGACATCAGCCGGTGAAAGTCCGACGCGGCGACGGTCGTGCGCGCGGTGAACGGAGCGCCGGCGGCAGCGCCGATGCGCGGCGGATGCGGAACCTCGACTCCCACGGTCGGTGCGTAGTATTTATCCCAGAGCGCGTTGCGCAGCCGATAGTCGGGGTCCAAGCGCTTCTTCAGCGCAAACAGCTCCTGCGCTCTCGGATAAGCGCGATGAAATTGCTCGGGGGTCGCGTGTAACTGATAGGGAAGATAATAAGTGCCGCCATGTTCGATCACCGCATCGATGAGCTCGCGCGTCCAGACCCCGACGCGGTCGCGGGCGTTGTCGCGCGTCCGCTGCTTATAGTAGAGGACCAGTGCAAACGTCTCGCCGCGCGCCCAGGCGAGAATCGTTCCGGGGTCGCGCTGCGCATGTCGGATCGAAATATTGATGACGTTGACCCGGTGGCGTTGCAAAACATCGGCGACCGCGGCGACGCAGGATTCCAGCCGTTCGACCGGCACGAAGTATTCCTGCAACACGTACGTCGTGGCCTTGCGTGACAGCGGCTCGAGCTCGGCGACGTCGTACCCCGCCTCATAATTGCGCCAATGGACGGTCCTCTTCGCGAACAACAATGGGTCGACCAAATGTTCCCGGCGCCATTTGCCGAACGGCGTTTCGGTGATGGCCCACAGAAAGTATTTTTCGAGGAGATGCTTGCGCCGCTGCCACTGCAACCGGGTCGACGTCGTGGCCGGCAGCGTCGTTCCGCTCCAGGTGGTGGCGCGAACGCGGATGAATTGCGGCGAGTAGATGTCGGCGTTGTGAAACAACGCCTGCGGCGAATTGCGCACGTTGTTCCTGAAAAATCGGCTGTATTCGGACAGCGGCATCGTCACGCTGCGGCGTTCGAGGCGCGTGTTGTCGGCGAGCTCGAGCTCGGCCTCGACGATGACGCCGAGGGCGCCGAAGCCGCCGATCGCCCCGTAAAAGAGCTCGGGGTTCTCGGCAGGGCTGGCCTCGATGACTTCGCCGCTGATCAGCACCATTCGGAAGCCCCGAACCGACAGCACCAAGGGGCCGAGACCGATGTAGCGGCCGTGCACGTTGACGCTGAGCGAACCGCCGACGGTGAAGTTGGCGTAGGTTTGCATGATCTTCACGGCCAACCCGTGCGGATCGACGAATTTCTGCAGGTCGCACCAGCGAATTCCTGCTTGCACGCGAATCGTCCGGCTTTCCGGCGAGAAGTGCAGCACCCGGTTCATGGAGCGCATATCCAGATGCAGACTGCCGGGACTTGCGGTTTGACCGCCCATGCTGAAATGACCCCCACCGACGGATACCGGCATCGAGGTTTGCGCCAGGGCCGCTTGAACTTCGGCCACGCTGGCGGGTTTTGATACACCCCAAACGGGAATCGGATTGAGTCCCGTCACATCGTTGATGACGATGCCGCCGCTGCTCACGGTGTGTTCACCTTCAAGTAATCGACGTTCACGAGCAGAGGATCGGGCCCGAATTGGTTGTCGCCGTCAGTCCCCTTTCGAAACCCGAGGTTGAAGACCAACCACAGCGGTCCGAGCACGGGCAGCAGCAACCACAGTAAGCTGGCGGCGCTACGCCCTCCGTCGTGCAGGCGTTTGACGATCAGCGCGGCCAGTATCCACAAGAACGGGGGATACAAGATCCAGGTGCTTTGCCTGCCGAGGCTGTCTTCCAGGAACACGAACAAAATCGCAAAGGCGGCCCAAGTGCCGAGGCAGCTCCACCAAAATGGCGCGCGGGCCAGCCGGGACTTGAACGAAAACAGCATTGCGATCAGCGATTGCGCCATCATGCCCGCATCTTCGCATTTGACTTGTCCCGGCGCCGAGCGAAAGCGCACCTTTTGTCATAGGCCGAGTGATGCGGCGGCTCCGTCCAGTACCTCATCGGCCCAGAACCGGATTTCCCCGATCGCGAGCCGCGGGCGGATGCGCCTCGCTTCAGTGAGCGCCTTCACGGCGTCGGCCGCTTTGCCGAGCTTCGTTAGCACGAGCGCCTGGACGATCTGTGCCGGATAGAACTTCGCGTCGGCGCGGCATGCATCCTGTGTCGCAGAAAGCGCCTGGTCGAGTTTTCCCGTGCGGACCAGAGCGCTGGCGAGTGCCGTAAGCCATACCGATCGCCGGTAGTCGGTGGGGCTTATTCGCAGCCCACGCCGCAATGCCTCGACGGCCGGTTCGTATTGCCGGCGCAGCAGCTGGGCGGCGCCGAGTGCCGCCCAAGCCTGCGCGTTGTTTGGATTCTCTTCGATCGCATTTCGATACCCGCTGCCCGGAGTGCTTCGCAGATACGGTTGGCCGACTCCGCATCCTGCGAGGCGTAGCTCAGGAACACCGCCTTGCCCGGTTTGCTCACGGCGCACCCGTTGCGGCGCGTCCCAGCGGATCATCAAGTTCGGCGCGCTTGGCCATTGATCGGGCTCTTCGTGGGTGGTCCCTCAGCTATCGTGGAAAACGAACGGTCGCTTTATCGCCCTGATTCCGTCGGCTCGAACCTCTCAACCTGGCCGGTCGTTGCCTGCGGAACAATTCGATTCGTTGCCCTCAGCGTGGAGTCGCGGCCTCGGTAAAGTAAACCTCGCCGCTCAAGACCTCAGCGCTGCCGTCCGGGGCC
>Ga0209611_10001797_pt1 | contig 37252 bp, 17 predicted proteins | sample S1TSphgellanicum_3_FD_187693 | JGI IMG/M metagenome (GOLD analysis project Ga0209611, IMG submission 187693) | Host-associated microbial communities from peat moss isolated from Minnesota, USA - S1T2_Fc - Sphagnum magellanicum MG (SPAdes) (version 2) | ecosystem: Host-associated > Plants > Peat...
TGTGCCATTTGCAATCGACATTTAATTCATTTAAAAGCTTATAACATTTATTTCATGTTTACCAATGAGAGTGATTATCACCTTTACATGATAATAATTGACATTGTAACATAAAATAGAATCTAAACCATTTAACATCATTTAAAATTTGAATTAAATATTTGACAAAAACACATTTTATAAGGATGTTTTAACTATAAACTAATGGCCCTATTTTCTTACACACTTTCCATAACTTAAGAAATTATTAATCATAATATGCATGACATCTTGTAATTTTAAAATTATTTATCCAATTTGCAAATACAAAATTTCTATTACAAGCCAAAGTATTGTAAACATTTGAAAGTTTCATGCTAAATTTTAGCAAAATCTTGTTTGCATGTGTTTGATCTCAATGGGCCAAAAGGAGTACTATATATAATGGTTGGCCAATGGTTCCAAAATAATAAGTTATGCCTTTTTTGGACAAACACAAATATGTGAAAAAAATTCATGAAAATTTGCATGGTTCATTAAGTGATAGTAACAAAACATTTGGGTACAATAATGTGTTAAAGTTTCCCATTCCTATAAAATTATTCAATCTAAATATGCCAACCATGGGATTAATGAACAATGCTTATATGCATACAAAATTGTTAATCAAATAACCTAATAATTTTACACTTTGTTAATATTGCACCCCTAACTTCGGCTTTTGAAAATATATTGATAATAATCTCAATGTTTTTCCCTAGTCAAAGGTAATCTAACAATTTGACGAGTAATTGGGTTAAACAACTGTATGAAACACAGTGACTCACAAAGACCAAGGAAAATGCAACATTCACCTAGGAGTCCAAACATTCTAATAAGAGCCACAATTGCTTGCTTGGGTGAATGTTATGAAAGCAATGAATTTGCTTGCAAGGAGGATGTGCAGGTAGATTGCAATTGGTTATACAAGACAATATATTAGAAAATCAATGATTTGTGTGTAATCATCAAAAACACTCATTACAAACAAAAATGTGAAACCTTAATATATTAATGTTTAAAATTTATATGATGGGAATTAGGTGGAATGAAAGGGTTTGGATATCAACTACAAACAATTTGAAAAATCCTAACATGAATTGAAAATATTCCCCCAAAATCACTTACATCATGTACATTAAAAAAATATGTAATGGTTTTGAAGTAGGTCCACGATTGTGTCAAGTGTGTTATATGAAAATGAGTCCCTTTTCATAGAATTAAATAACCATATGACTTCAAATACATTATAACCCACAAGGGTGCACTAATGATTAGTTGATGCAATAAAATTGTTCAAAGAACTGAATTTTGTTTATTATTTCATATATGTCATGATTCCTAAGTAGATCATATATTGTTTAAGATTATAAGAAAATTGTAATTAGCACATGGACATTAGTTGTGGTCATAACCTTGGGTTTTGGGACTAATGCATAAGACAAGCAAGGAAATTGCCTTTCTTGGGTTGAAAGCAAAGCCTAAAGTTTGGCAAGAGTCAAAGAAAGTGAAGTTTTTATTTAGACAAAATGGAGGTGTGTAAGAATCAAAAGAAGCTATTCCCAAAACTTTCAACATGAATTCATGTTTGAAGTTTGGATTATCATGAATGTTAAGAATTTTGATTTTGGGTTCACATCAAGTTAGCACAAGCTTGGCAAGCAACCAAAAAAAAACCAAACACATTGGGGGTTGGGTCAAGAAGAGTTAGATATTAACTAATGCAAATAAAAGGATATGTGAAAATGAAAAACAACAATTTCCAAAACTCCAATTGTTAGGGAAAGCTACACATAAGGGGTTCATTTGCTTTAAAGAATGTTTTTCAACAGCTATGGATGTTTGGAAGATTATGTATAACACAAGTTGCTAAGTAGAATTCAGGGACTCATAATGTTATTTGAAGAAAAAAAATGTGTTAAAACTACTTTAGAACTTATATGTTGTTGGAAAGGTCTTGACAAAAGATATATCAATTGGTTAGTTCATTCTATATGGGGCACCTTAATCCCATGACACCAAAATGTCCTAATATTGGGAGTGGGATTTTGTGAGTTGTGATTTAATTTGTTGTCATTTTTGCAATGAAGGGCTTGTTGGACCTTTTTGAAATCAAAAGATGGCCTATGACCTATAGATACAACTAGAAGGAGAATATTGCGTCCTACAACAATTTGGTTTGTGTTGAGTACATGATCGGTCTTTATTCTAAATTGGGCTTAAGTTGCATCTAATCCTTTTCCTTTATAGGTTTACTTTGTGCAAGCTTGGGGTCATGGGTTCTTTGAAAATGATACATGCCTTTTGAGCATCTCAAAGCTTTTGTTATTTGGACCTAGTGGCAAGGAGCTTAGGAATGCACCCAAGGTTGATAAAGTTTCCATGCATGTTCACATTAATGACTATTCAAGATTGATATTGGTTGTTGAACTTAGGAGATGCATGATTAATATTCCATAATGAAATATAAGACACACTTTAAATTAAAGGTTTGTGAATAATTACACATTTTCTCAACAATGCACAAATGACATAACCATAAATAATATTACATTTTAACATCATGTTTTAATAATTTTGTCCAAAAGTTGGTAAAACTGAGCAGTGGAATTATGAAACATGCAACATGTTAATTATTATAACATTTGAAGGAAATTAACTTAGTTGTAAATTGTGATGAAATAGAAAAAAATGTATGTGACCAAGAATATGATATGCTACCGAAATATTTTACATGTAGCCATAATTTTAATACATGTGCATTGTGACCAATAACTTTGTACATATGGATTGAAAATATAATGCATGCAACCAAAAAGACATTAAATTACATGTGACTAAAAATAAATTTCATTTGAGTAAAACTTGTGACCAAAAATATACTACATGTGTCCCCAAACAAGAAAAGTGAATTGTTTCACTATGTGACCATTGCGCCACAAACATTGGTCTCACATTTGCACTAATTCATAGAGTAATGCATTTGACGTAACATAGATGTGATGGTAGACAAGAAATTGTCTTACGACATTGGTTTGAACAACTTTATCTACCATAACATGGCCATTGTGTTGCCCTTTATGGAAAGGCATGAGGTGGACACATTAGGAATAACCTCGAGGAATGATAAAAATAATAAAATTGATCAAATTTTTTATATAAATAATTTTATAATTATAATTTTATTTCATGTTTATTCATTGCATGTCAAAGTATATGATTTTAACTATTCATTGAAATTATTATTATTTTTTCAAACTTGTGTTCTTGATGAAAATGTGCAAGGAATCAAATGAGGGAGCTACTCCAATGGCTAAGGGGTATGGTTTAATGAGCTACTAATCTAATAGGTTGGGAGTTCAAAATTGGACACTCTTTTTTTCATGCTCTATGAAGACATTTAAATACCCCAAGGGTTAGGGTTGATGTTGTGTCACTAAAGTTATCAATTAAAAAAAAGTTCAAGGAAAGCAAATATTGTTACATGTTCCAAACTTTTTTAAACGTAATGATTGTGAACATCAAAAAAAATATATTTAATATTTATAATAAGTTTCAAAATCTATATGACCTAGTAAATGTATTTATTTAAAAAATTAATAACATTAAAAAAATTCTTATATTTAAAAAAATTCAATGGGTGTAATTAAATTATGTTCCTAATGTGATGTTCCTAATGAGTCCACCCCTCTGTACTTATGCCTTAAATAAATGTTAAATGTTAATTTGCTTCCACAACTTCATGGGATGATTAACTACAGTAAGAGTGAGTAGCCATAATCATAGCAAGGTATTATGAATACCCCCTCTCAGGAGGGTATCAAATCCCTGTTAAAGAGGCCATCCTTGATTGTGGAAAGGTTAGTGTTGGGTGAATAGTAGGAATGGCACCAAACCCTCTCTGGTTCTCAAGGTGATTCTTTACATGTAAGGTGAAGGCCAAGGGCCAGGACATTACCAAAATAAGGGTGTGTGAGGTGAGAGTCAAGCACAACCCCAATTTATGTTTTTTTTGTAAATCTTGCTTGAAAATAAAATACACTTGCCTTGAAAATAGAATGCCTGCTCATGGTGTGGAGGACTAATTCCACACTGTTTCATTCCCTCGAGTTACACTACACAAATTCTAAGAGATTTTTATATGTAGGTTAGAGCCTAGGGGTGAGGGCATTACTAAAATAAGGATGTGTGAGGGAGCTTAATAGAAGCCTGATTTTGGTAATGCCTTTGCCTGTGAGCTTTGAGGGTTTGGAATTATTTGGAATTTGAGGTTCTTTGATTCTATTCTTTTCCTCAAAATAACACACATGTTAGACAAGCATTGGTTATATTAACATTGACTCCTTTTATCACAATTCGACCTCAAGTAGCCTTGTATCATGTATTTGTAATAGTAACCCAATAGAATTTGATTTTCAACACTTATGACAAATATCAATAATTAAAAAAGACCTTTTGCAAATTATTTTGTTCCAAACATCAATTGTAGGTACGGTAATTAAATTCTATCATGAGACATTAAAAAAACCATGCCATATTCATGGGATGCAGCCAATCACCAAGTTCACGGTGAAGGGCATCAAGCATATCACCTTGAATTTGTGATGGCATAGAACAATGGTATCACCAGTTTCACTTCACAACATTGTGTCCATGGGTTGATGGAAATCAGGATCATGATCCATGTATTTGGGGAAAAAGCTTCTCAACCTCTTTTGGCATTAACAAGAATTGACTCACTTAATTAATTCCTTTGACAATCTCCATGATAGTATTGCATGCAATCCAAGACAAAGATTATTTTGTACAAAAGGTTTCTCTGAGAAACATATATGACCATTGTAAAATATGTAAAAGTAGGTATATGATGCAGTCTACTGAACAAACTTAGCTCCTTAAAAATTGACTACAAGAAAAACTCTGGCAGAAGATAAACTTACTTTGTAATACTTTGTGAGCTTATGATTCTATGAGATCTTATGGATTATTTGATCCATCCAGGTCCAAGTGTCTTCCACACACTTCATAGACATTCCAAATTTATACATTGTTTCTTAATGTCTTTGATATGAACAAATAAACATAGCACACCATTCTTGAAAGAGCATTGCATTGACTTGACTGTCCTCCAACTTCACAAAAAAATCTTGGTAGACCCAAAACTCAAAAACCAAATGCGCTTCATAAACAACTATTTGCACAGATTTCAGATTATGGTAGTAATCCAAAAATCAGAACTGAATGTTTTCATAAATTGCTTTATCTACCTTTTTCATAAACAAGTCTTCATAGCCCAGAAAATTAGAATAAAATGCTCTTCCTATAAACCATTTTATACACCAATTTCGCAAACATGTTCTGGCAGTCCAAATAATCAAAACTGAATGGTTTTCATATTGAACCAAACTCTTGTCAATTCATGACGTCTTAATTTCCAATCTCAAATTGTTTGAATGAAAGAAGAGGAACCCAAGATATTTTGTACTCATATGCATTACAATAATTTATATTGTTGTCAAATCACAAAAACGTTTTCACAAAGCATAGAATGCACAAACTGTGCAACTTGCTTATGAATGTTCAGCTTTGGAATGTCAGAGGGCACAAGGCCAAAAGAAACTCCAATTGCAACAGCAGCAAAAATTCTCCCAATGAACAAAGGTTGAAAGTTTGTTGGCCTTGCCTACCAAGGCAAGGATATTGTGTTCAGATTCATTATAGAGTATAGTGGCTTAAGGGATTTTAGCCCCTAGGTAGTAGGTCTGTGTTTATATGAGGATTTTTGAAAGATGATATTTTGGCTTGTGTTCAAACTTGAGATTAGTTAGAGTTATGATATCTTGAAGGTTTTGGGTTTCTTTTAGAGGATTTTTTTGAAGATTATATTTTCAAATGGTGAAATATTTGAATTTTCATAATTCTTCTTTTGCCTTAAGATACTTTAAAAAGTAAATGGCAAGGCCACAGTGTGACACACCCCTTGTTGCTTTTGTATGGTTCCAGCCTAAGAAATGACAAATAGGTAAATATCAGTACATGTAAGTAATATTTTCACATTCAAAGCTTACACTCTATAGAAAGCTATTTATTTATGAAGCTTCATTTCTCATATAGAAGTAACAATGCAAGGCACGCCTTGAGATGTAACCCAACAAGAGATGAACCAAATTATCAACCATTGTCTTCAAGTTGGAAAAATGGTACCTTGCTTTGATATCATCAAAAGCAAAACCTAGCTTTTCCAAGCTTGGATTTGGGGAGGAGGGGCACTAAAGGAACCAGTTGATCAAAGGAGGAGGAGAAGCAAAGGAAGGAAACGAGTTGGATTGCAAGAAAAGAAAGATGGCCTGCCTAAGTCAAGACATATAGATGATCTATATCGTCCATCATTCCTGAAAAATCTTGGATGGCTCCTAACCCGTGGTCTAAACATGCATATAGCAACGTGTCACTTAAACCTAACTAGATGTTATAATATCACTTAAGTGGGAACAAGTGTTGGGTTAGATTCACACAAAGGAGGACATAATTTTGAACCCTGGGTTCAGGGCAGGGTTAAAAGTGACAAATGTAATCCCTCTTTGTCCCCCCCCCCATTGAATTTTTTAGTGGAAAATTTTGACCATTTTGCAAAAAAAATTTGAAAAAGGAATATTCTGTCACAAATTCTCTGTTGTGTAAAAAAAAGGTTTGCCAAAAAAAGAAAAAAATTGATTAAAAAAATCTCCACAATTGTCTACAATATGAAAAGGTTATTAAGAATTTCTCCTTTCATATTTTGAATACTGCCAAATTTGGTTAAATATACTTATGGATGATGCCACAAAAGTGAAAAAAAAAGCACTGCATCCAAGTGAGCATGGACCAAAGAATATTGAAAAACTCTTCAAGTGACTGGTAAAAGCCCCATTTGGTGTGTCAATGCCCATCCATTTTTACCCTGCTTCAGATTTCTATGTGCTACCTTTAGGCTTTACTCAGCACATTTAAGCAGTGTCGTTTTAAAGTTTTGTGATGTAGCATGAGTGGTGATCATCCATAAGATGATTTAGTCAAACTTCCTGATGAAAAGTAAGAAAGTAAAATATTTAAAACCATGTTTCCGTATTGTTGGACTGTACCTAGATGGAGAATCTGCAAATTTTTAATATTTCCTCAAATTTTGAGCATCAGAAACACCACATAACACTTTTTTGCATTTCTAAAACAAATCCACCAAAATTAAGGGAGTTAAAATTTAGGAGCTATTTAGATTTTAATTCAAGTGTGCAGAGAACTTTGATGCTTTGTCCTTAAGAGAGGGGTCTACATGGTCCATTGAGGATAGCCAAAAGTTGTGCCACTTTTGAGTGCAGACACATACTCTATGTTGTAGCAAGAATCAACATGGTTGCTCTTTCCTCATGATCCAGACTTGCCGGGAGCTGAAAACTATTTGATTTTCATTTTAGCTGGGACCAGAGTTGACATTGATATGGTTGGCTTTACAATATGTCGGTTGAGAATTCTGGTCCTACAACTATCCCCAACTTGCACTGGCACGTGCAGTGCGTTTGGTATCCCACTAGTTTTTGTTTTACAACCTACTACCTTGGAGCCCACTAAGGAAAGCTATGTAGCAGTTTTATGTCTAGGTTTGCTTTTTTCTCTCTATCCTGGCTTTGGGCTCTTGTTTTCAGCATCTGACCCACTCTTTCCTCAAAAAGATCAATGTTCCCCAAGTTTTGACAAAGCACATCGGTCAAGGTCTGAAGACAGAGAGACAAGTGGAGCAACAACTATGAAAGGAATTTATCTTGTGTCTGCTGACCAGGATGAGTTCATGAATTTAAGCATTGACTCAGGTCTTTGAGTTGTGTGTAAATAATGGGTCAGATCCCTCCAACCCAAGATCCAAAGTTAGTCGGCACTCAGGGCACTCAGCACTTTGCCCTTGGAAAACTTGTTGGAGATCAAGAACATAAGTGGGGGTTCAATTCACCACTATGGCCTCTACACTGAGGTTCATTTGGGTAGTGGATTTCAGCAGGGAAACAGGCACAGAAGGTACACCTCAGCAATACCTAATGAACTTCTATGACTTCATCTACAGGATTTTGGAACTGACTAGAGCATGGCAAATGACACCCCCTGTTTGGTTTACCGCATCCACGGTGAAGTGTTGAGTGTGTATAAGGTTTTAAACATACTCATCATTTAAGTGTACGAAGTAGTAAACTTATTTACAGTGTAAGTGTAAAACCTTTCATCCACATTCATGTAAGTGGATGTGCTTAACCTTGAATGTGTAAGTGTACTCACACCAATAGGATTCACAACAAGTGTAATCAATGCCTTCATATATATTTTTGGAAGGATGTAAAATGTCTTCAAAATGACATAATCATGTACAATAATTATTCACACATTTATATAATAATATGACATGAATATTTTTAGTCATTGTGAAAATCTTTGTATTTTATCTCTTATGAAAATGAACCAAGTGTTTGTAGTTTGTAATGACTTTGTGCATGTCAAACATTGTTTCCATTATCTGAAATTTGATATAGTATTGAAATTTTTGTTCATATATGTTTATAACTAAATTTGAATATGCATGATGTTTGTTTAGTCATGCAAAATCACCTTCCTTCTTTCATCCCTCCTCACACTTTCAATTAAAAATTCAAACAAATATATGATGTCAAAATTCATTACAAACATAAAGTTTAAATTAAAGTTTCTAGGTGGTTTAAATGTATGAATATTGATCATTTGGACAATAATAAGATGGGATGAATTTTAACTCCTTCACATACTACCCCTTAAATAATACCTTATCCGATGGAGCGAAAAATAAAAAACATATAGTGTTTCTTCATGATTGTTTTACACAATAGGTATATGTGGATTTACACTTGGCCTCCCGACATTGATTAATTACTCCCCCATCTCAAACCACCCATAAATATGTAAAAATGAGAGATTTTTCAAATCTCACCATTTAGGCCAATCAAATTATGATTGGCCTATGAAAAATAATCATTCCATTTCATTCACTCTTGGAAGTCGATATTAATCTTGGCATATTTACAGACCCAAAACAGTTTCACATTATTCGATTGCAACACATCATCCCAAACATATTACATGCCATTTTATTGTTTCCACTTGGCATGCTCTAAGCCACTTCAAGAACTTTTAGATTTGTGGCCCAATGAAAAGTTACTCAGCTTGAAGGTTTAATTTGGATCATTGATGGGGTCCAACAACCAGTTTATTCCTGGACTTGAAATTCAAACAACAATTTATTCTATTATAATTCAGCTAACAAATTTATGTTAAAACTCATAATCATGTAATTATCAGGTGTTATCTTGATAAATTTTGTTCTTGTTATTGGATGACTTTATTAATGAGTCCACAATTCGTGGATTTTCCTATTTTATGGAGATTATCGTTCAACATCCAAAGATCAAAGTGCAGAATAGGATATAACACCTTCCCTTTTGACCTTCTAAGAAGGTGGGATATCCACTTATCAATGACATTGTGTGCAAACAATAATAACCAAACATGCTACACAAATAAAATGAATACCCATTGGGCAATATAGATACTACAATAATAATGATGCACCTTGGGGTTTGTCAAATGGTACTAGGGTAAAAAATCAATTAATTTTTGGTTTTGTAATTTAATGTAAACTCAAGGTGAATTCCTTAACTTTGACAAAGAAAGAGGGCACGGGAATCTTCAAGATTGGACTAGGATGAATCCATAAGCAAGAATTCAAAATGAAATTAATTTTATAAATCATGAAAAAACACTAGTTACCATAAATTGGAACCAAAATGGTACATGGATGAACCACATGCAACCCAATTCACAAAACACACCATGGCCTACATTTGTGATGAGCTCCACATGTCTCCCAATGGTATACATTTTAATTGACAATAGGGATAAAAATCCTAAAATAACATACTTTTTGCAGGAGTCCCAAAAAATTTCAATTTTTCCAAATGGGTGTATGCAAGATATGGTGGTTCATTTTAAGCAAATACATCACTCCTTATGAGTCCATAAAAAAATGTGTTAATACATGGTTATTTTCTAAAATCCCCATAGTGCAATATTTCATTATTAAATGTTCACCCACCTTTGAACCCTCCCAAACCTAGGTCAAAACTTGTATGAAAAGTTGTTGATGTTAGTTGTTATGGTGAAAACATTTGAAAATCCTAAAAGAAAATCTCATAAGGTTCACATGAACAAAAGTCCAACTAAATATTTGAAAAAATGTGTTTTAAAAATTAAAATTTTGAGAAAAATACTTCATTTCAAAATAACTTTTGACCCTTCAAAAGTTCATAAGTCTTATTTGGCTAAGGATTTTTAAAAAAAGATTCTATATAAAGTGCAAGCATGTTAAAGTGGGCCAATCTGTGATCCTTTTTTTTAATGAATTTAGTAGCCATGAAGTAGATATTAATATAGAAAAACCTTTGAAATATTTTTTGGTTTAATGATCAATATGGGGATCTTCTTTGAATTTGATATAATAATATTTTATTTTATGTTTTTAATATGCATTTAACTAATAGACTTTTGAAAATGCAAGTAGGTGTCCCAAAATGGTTTCAAGTAAATGAAAGTAGGATTTTAATTAATTTTTTTACAACTTTAAGTTGATGGCACACTAAAAGTTGTTAATTACTTTAAACATTTGCATAGTAATAACCATATTATTTTACCAAATGTCTAACTTAAGAGTAAGGTCCAAGGTAAATTTTGTATTATATTCAAAAAATAAATTATAAATATTCTCATAATCAAATTAGTAATCTAGAACCAATAACCAATTGATGACAATCTAAATATATTCCATATATGCATTTAAACACATTGCACATTATTGAATTCCTCATTGTGAAGCTAAAAGTTAGTTTGCCACACCATGCATTTACCTAAGTTATGAATCTTGCAAACTTTCAAGCTCATAACACTTGCAAAGTCATAAACCTTAGAAAGACTTTTCACTACAAGAGAATGTGGTTTTTCTCACACAAAAAGTAGCAAATCATGACATGTGCGAATTAAACTTTGTGGTATGATCCATTACAATGTATAATATGTGATGTTTATTGTGACATATATTACATTATAATGGCAACTTGACGTTAGGTACTGGCACATATGGTTTTTTGTACTTCAATGCCATGCCCACTTTCATACCATATTTCCTCAAAAAACACCTACACATTCACAATCATGCCAATTGATTCTAGCACACACCAAAAAAATCCACCAACCTCATAGAAACCTTATCTTTCCTCACAATCATCATCAATTCCCAAAGCATGAACTCCTTTATTAAGCATCTTGTTAGTTTACAAAGGTAATGTGCAACAAAATTCTATTTTGAACAACCTAAATAGTAGTAATGCACAAAAACACAAAATATAATTTACTTATTCAAATTGTTGTGTCGATCGTCATTTGTTCAACCTTAAATCCTGTCTTCAAGGAACTTTTGTGCATACTTCAAACTAAACATCAAACAAAATAAGCCAACACCAAAAGCACAAGGGTCAAATTGCCAAGAAATGAGCCAAAAACCATGTTAAATCATGTCAGATTTTTGTAATGAATATTACATATGGATGTATAATGCCATTTTAATGACAAGTAAATCATGGGAATGTTGTGCTTAATGAAAAATATGGATGATGGGAATTCTAAATTGAATTAATACATGTTCTAATATTGAGTTTTGGATTGAAGTTAGGATTTGCAAAATTGAATAAGTGCAACGTCAAATAATTATATATTCACAAAGGGTTCTTTAATTTTCAAATTACAAATTATTTAATCACCAATTTTTAAAAATTAATTGGGGACTATAAAAAAATTCAAAAGCCAATAAATGTACAACTTGATTTTTTCAAAATTTAAAGTTTGCTTGAAGTTCATTAGTCCTTTGTCACATGTAAATGTGGTGTAATATACATGGTGTTTAAAGCAAAGTTTCTAATTTTCATGTAAGAAAATCAAACACGACATTTAATTTGTGTTTTTACATTATTTAACTGATAATTAGATAAATCTTTCAAATCTCATAATTAAAAAAAAAATTCCTTTGTCCAAAAATGATTATCAGATGATTAATTAAGTGTTTTTTTTTAATTCTTTGACTAGGTATGATCAATTTGCAAAAAACCCTAGTCCAAAATTTTATATAAGCATGATGCACCAATTGATTAAGTGTAACTAGGTTCTAACATGCATGACCAACAAAGGAGTTAATAGAGTTCATTTATCAACCTTGTGGATGTTGTTACTAATGGCCCATTTCTTTTCATTCATTGGTAGAACCTTAAAAATGCATCATCATCGTTCAATCCAATCCAATGGTTTAAGAGGCACATTTTGAAAACTCGCATCTTCCCTCGTGATGATTGCAACATGTGCATTGTAGTGTCAAGAGTGACCACGTGTCCTAACTTCTCCTTGTGCAAGTTGTTGGCCTATGTTGCACATGCTCTAAAACATGCGTGCATAATGTTCTAAAACAAATGTGCATGTAGGAGTGGGTGTGTGTGGATTGCAACATGTTTTTGCCTTAAAATAAACATTGCTAAGAGCAATTGTGTGCTCTGATGTCGAGATTTAGTACATGGCCCACACCAACAAATGAATGCCTTTACTATTTGTTGCATGATTAGTTCAAGATTGATGCGCAACCTTGGATTATTTCTTGTTTACCAAGACCAACAAAAACCTAGAAGCCATGAACACCATGATGTTTTGCCAAGACTAGGAGATGGGAAGAGCTCAAAAAATAAAAACTTTTGGGCATCAAATCATCATAATAAACCAGATCTATGATAATATTCTATAAGAGATTTGTTGAAAAGTATTTGACCTTTTTTCTTCTAGGACATTTACATGATGTAATGTCTATCGTATTCGATGGCCTAAGTTTAGTCCAATTCGATCAAATTATGTCTGACTCCAAATTCCAAACCGATCCTTGTTTCAAATTGCCATTTATGGATTCCTTTGTACTCACATGTGATTGTTATAATAGTTGACACAATGGTTCAGTTCATTAACGACTAAAAACTCCAACCTTTGGCAACCATGTCTTCAAGGGTCAACATTTCTCTAGTAACATACTATCAACACATTGGTTGTCAAAAACAAAACATTCGAGTTGACGGATAATACACACTCTAACTCTTGCATCCATCATCTATAGTATATAAACATTGAATTTCTTCTATGGATGATCCTAGAAACCTTGGTATCACTTACATGCTTATTATCACCTTCTATCTTTTGTACACTTAAGGTTCAATTTAAAAAGCCAACCCTAGCAGGGAATTTATTGCAAGTTAATTTGTATGTATTATCCTTGAAAGTCTTTGAACTTGTCTCAAATGGTTTATCCATAGATTTTAAATGTGTAGCTAGGTGAACAAATTTAGAACTCCAAGCAAGAGGTTCAGCACATGGTGGATGCCATTATGTCAAGCAAACTTATGGATTGAAGTTTTTCATTTTTTTATCAAAAGCTGGGATTGTGGAAATATAACCACTTTTGTTTGCAGTTGGTTGTAATTTCTTTTTAGAAATCTTGAACTAGTCAATTCATGAATTTTGATGCCATTTCACGAAATGTTTCAACATTGAATATGTTGCATTACAAACATTGATGCAAGTTTGTAGTTAAAAGCCCTTAGATTTGTCAATGCCATATGCAATTCTAACTTCAATTTTCATGAGGTGGTTCTCTTCTAATGCAATAACCCAACAATTTAAGTGTTTGATTTTCTTTGATTTTGTATATACTTAGTTTGCGAAGAGAAGTTGAGATTTGGAATCCTACTTAAGGTTATTCTGATTTTGTTCATAGTGGTTTGTTGTTTTTGCAAATGCAAGTGGTGTTGATGAACATTTTGGAGATGGATGAAATTCATTATTTTCATGGCATGTCAACTTCATGATCCACATGCCACAAATTTCAATCAGCTATGGTTTGGTATGTTCAATCAATACTCCACCACATGTTTCTTTATTTCAAGTGTTATGACTAGGCTTAATATTGACCACATCTTGGACACATAATCCTCAACTAGCAACACCTTGGCTTCTTATCAAGAGAATTAATGTCACCCCATTAGCACCTTTTTTCATTTAGTTAGAAGTCATTTTACTTCTTAGAAGTCTACCCAGCACCTAATGTCATTTTCTTAGAAGCTTCTTAGAATAGACCAAGCACCTAGGTCCTTTTGTTAGCATAGTGGTTTCTTTTGGACTACCCAATGTCGTTCCACTAGTAGTATTCATTCCTTTTTCCAATATTGATTATGCTTCATAAAATAGACCCAGCACCCATCTCCTTTTTATTAACATTGTGGGTTCTTTTTCACCACCCAATGTCATTCCATTAATAATAAATCCTTTTTCCAATTATATTTGTGCTTCTTATAGTAGATCTAGCACCTAGAGGTCCTTTTCTTAGCATTGTGGTTTCTATTTCACCACCGAATGTCATTCCATGAGTAATCATCATTCTTTTTTCCAATATTGATTGCACTTCTTATAATAGACCCAACACCCAAGGTCCTTTGATTAGCATTGTGGTTTTTTCCCCACCACCTAGTGTCATTCCATTATTAATCTTCACTCTTTTTTCAGTATTAATTATGCTTTCTACAACTTTATCCAACACCCAAGGTCCTTTGCTTAACATTGTGGCTTCTTTTCCACCACCTAGTGTCATTCCATCAATAATCTTCACTACTTTTCCAGTATTGATTATGCTTCAAGAAATGTATCCAACATCCAAGGTCCTTTGCAAGTAGCATTGTGGCTCCTTTTCCATCACCTAGTGTCATTGTATTGGTAGTCTTTTTATTTTCTAGTACAAGTTGTGCTTCCTAAAATCTACCCAACACTCAAGGTCCTTTTCTTAGCATTGGGCTTCTTTACCATGTCATATCATTAGTAGTTTGAACTCCTTTTTCAATATTCAGTGTGCCTCCTACAAGTTCAACCAACACCTCTGATCCTTAAAATTTTCACAAAGCTTATTGTAGCATATTTTGATTCCGTGCAAAAGAATGTTCCATAGATGTGGTTCTTTAACCTATCATTTCTAAATTAGACATGTCTTGATACTAGACAAGTTGTGGTGCGTGCTTAAGTGCTGGTCATATCTGTAACAGAGATAGAAAACGGATATTTGCAAAAGGACTTGGTACAACACTAATAGTGAAGCTATGAATGTTCCATTCATGGATTTGAACAATGGGCCTAAAGCTCCAAATTTGGAAGGAAGTCTAATCACTCCACATATGGATGGACTACATTTAGGTCCAATAGATGATGGAGCTCAAGCAAAACAATTGAAGAGGGAAAAAATGCGGAATTATAAAAGGGCATCACAAGCACGATTGGCTATAACAAATGAACTAGGTATGAGCAAGAAGTGGTTTTTAAGGTCCTTTGTGTGGGTTTTTGAGATCATACATTGTTGTAAATCCTTTTCATCTATATTACAAGTTGTTTTGAATAGACCTTATTAGTCCTTCATAATAGAGAACTGAATTGGATCTTCCAAAGTACTTTGTAAATGTTTTGTTGGTCCTTTCTTACTACTTTGGTGATCCTTTGAACATGCCTTCTAATTGCTTTGCAAAGTTTTCTATAGGCCCTACATGTGAGCCTACATATGTGCTTTATAGGTGAACAATTGTTGTAGGTCCTTTTCATACATATTGTAGAACTTTTTAAACCAATTGTTTAATTTTTTAATAATTACTGCAAAGGGTCTTTTGATGGTCCTCTCCAATTAGATGTTGTTGATAATCCTCACACACTTTTTAAATATAATATGAAAAGACTAAACCTCCATTTTTTTGCATTAATTGTTATAGGTCATTTTCATATCCTTCATGATGATCATTCTGTCGGGATATTATTGGTCCTTTTAAAGTCCTTTATATGTTTTTTGTACATTAGATATTATAAATTGGTCCTATGCTTATATCTATTACACTTGTGTTGTTGGGGTCCATTGTGCATATAGTTTTAATCTATGATTGATTATAATATTATTTATGTTGTAGCAAAGGAAATAGGTCCAAGTAAGAAGCACGACTCAAGGTCTTTATCTACTGGGTCAACAAATATTCTAGAATGCAATGTCAATGTTATTACTAGGGGGGAGATGCAGTTAGTTTCAATGGTGTCCAAAGGTTGTTCTTTACAACTTCATACATTATTTAGTCACGATCTTCCAACAAAAGGTCCTTGAAAGGATGCTTCAACATAAGTTGGTGAAGCCAATGCTACCCACCTATCTATCCAACATTGGGGAGACAAAGACTAATCACTTGATTGTTCAAAGTATAAAATTTGGTGTATCTATTCATTTAACCAATGGACGTTTAAGCAAACATTGTGCTACCAAAGAATTATTAAGGATTTTGGTGACAATAAAATATGCAAGTGATAGGAAGGTTGCCAAAAATCTTTGCTTGGATTGGCAATGTATTTATCAAACATTATAGCGATGCCTCTTTAGTAATGATGGTTTGCTGGATTTCTGGTCTAGGTCAAAAAGGTGGGAGGGGTTAAATGCATTTTCCTTTGAAGTAAGACAACTTATTGTGGATTGGTGGACCCATGAGACAATTGTTTCTCTTAACTATAAAAAGATTTGCAAGAAGAGGGTTGGGACCAAGCAAATCATAGAACACCCCACTCATCTCTTACAAGTTTCCCAAGTGAAGGATTTATTATTTTGATCTCCACAAGCTTGTGGAGATCAAAATTGGCCTCAACAACATGCGCTCCAAAAATGGAGGCACACATGAAAATTGTAATTGTCGGTGTGAGGTTGTTTGTTGCCCAAAGGGTGTAGAAGTAGGAGAATGTTGTGCCTATCAATTGTCTTTTTCAATATTGACTGCATTGCGAAACTCAATTCTATGTGTCAAACCAAAGGGGGATGATTGGCATAAGTGCAATTGTCTAATGGGTGAATGCAATTTGTGTGGAATCAAAACCTTGAAGATTTGTCCTATAGAACAACTTCAAAGTACTTGGACAATGCAATGATGAAGATATGCAAAGGTAGTTGTTAGACAAAAGGACAATGGGGATGCTCGTAAAGTCACTCAACTCCAATAAATGGATATTGGAACCTTAAAGTTTTTGGATTACCTATGCCCTAGGTTGAAAGACGTTGTGACCCATAATTTCATAACAAAATGGCAAGATACAATATAAATGCCATGCTTAATTATTCCTTTCAAGATTTTTGAAGGTCCTTTGCAAGTGTTTCATATGTGCAAGTTGTTTTATATAGATCACCTAACATACAAGTTTAGTGTATTCAATAAACCCTTTTGTTGGGATTGCGTTTAACCTTCACAAGGGCTTTGAAAATCCTAAATCACTACTTTTCTGGTCCTATATAAGTTTTTTTATACATGTTTTAGATCCTTTGCAAGTCTTTTTTCTAATCATGTACAGGTATTTTACATCTCCTTTTTCCATTCATGAAAAGGTGTATGTGCTCTGCATTGAAAGGCCTTTGTAGGTCCTTTTTCCAATCCTAGATAAAAAATTTGTAGGTCCTTTCTCCAATCTTGGACAAGTAATTTGCAAGTTTTTTTTCTAGTCTTGGATAGGTCCTTTGCAAGTCCTTTTTTTAGTCTTGGATAGGTCCTTTGCAAGTCTGTTTTCTAGTCCTAGATAGGTCCTTTGCAAGTCTGTGTTTTAGTCCTAGCCAAGTCCTTTGCAAGTCTTTTTTTAAATCTTGGACAAGTCCTTTGTAGGTCTTGTTTTTAATCCTAGACAGGTCCTTTGTAGGTCCTTTTTTTACTCCTAGACAGGTCTTTTGTAGACATTTTTTCTAATCCTTGGTCATTTTAAAGTTCGTTTATAGTCTTGTATGGTCTTTTGCATTTGCTTTCAAGGTCTTGATGCTACTCCTTACACTACAAATCTTATGTGTTGGCTATGTAGGGTTTAAATTGAAGGTCTTATTCCTAGTCCTTTGCAAGTCCTTTTTTAGAAAACTACACATTCAAAACTCAAAATGAAGTGCAAGACATGCATTGGTACAACATGCAAATCACTATCCTAGTGCACATAACCTATAGGGTGAATGTTGAGTATGATGCTACAGACCTTCAAAGCTTTCGAGTGTTGAAGGAGGTCCATTATTACATATACCCTTTCATAGTTCCAAGTCATGACAATGTGGTTGTCCCAAGCACAAACATCCTTAAAATAAATGTGTAAGTTAGCCTACTTGATTATCTTTCCTTCAATTTTATTGTTTGACATGGTTTGTTTTGCGAAAATTCTTGGAATCACAACGGAAAATAGTGCATGGATTAACATGAACCTTAATAAAATAGTATATATATATATAAGATTTTTTCAAATATTTTTTTCAAAAATATCCCAAAACTATTCTAGGAATATTTCCCCAAAAGTAGTCACAAAAGCAATAAAAAAGTAGGTGGGTGTAATTTGTGTTATCCCGTTTGCACCCAAAACTCTTTTAATAACCACATACACCCTTAAGTAAGTGGATTGGCCATTTTCAAGGACTTGAAGGCCTTTGTAATTACATTATAAATATCACTTTTCCATTAACCCAAGAGGTTATTTAAGGAAGGAGTCATGTAATTTGTGACCCCATAATATAATAGGACCTTAACATGAGATTTTGTGTAATAAACATTAACATAATTCCTTCAATAACCACATACACCCTTAAGTAAGTGGATTGACCATTTTCAAGGACCTAAAGGCCCTTGAAATTATATTACAGATACCACTTCTCCATTAACCCCAAAGGTTATCTAAAGAAGGAATCATGTAAGTTGTGACCCCATAATATAATAGGACTTTAACATGATTCCTATCTAATAAACCATAACAAAATTCTTATATAGTAAACCTTAATAGGATTACAAACCCCATAATATAATATCTGATATCCCAACATCATGGTTTATTGGTTGATGAGATAAATGCATCAAGAATCACCAATGCATCAATGCATCAAGTTTCAATATTTTGTTACAAGGCTGTTCATGTACAAGATATTGTAGGAATTGCCAAATTGATCTACCAAATTTGCAAAGACAACAAAATTAACAAACAAAGGGTGCATGGTGAAAAAAACCTCCAAAGGCTTCAATTTTACTTTCATTTATAAGTCCCTAATACAATTTTCTTTTACTTTCAATGGCTAATCTAATGCTAACCTAAATAACAAAAGCTCCTTGGAAACTTTCACCTTCAACACTCTTGTAATAAACAGTCTTTGGACAAGAGTCATCCAAACTTCCACATTTAGTGCACCCTTCTTGACCTTCATTGTAAACCTAGTTTCCACCACACATATTTTTCTCCCATTTCAAACATCTTGGCACATTGGAACACCACATGCACTTGGTAAAATGACAAATTCAAAGATATTAAAACAATAAGCACTGGCCAGTTGTGTTCTCTGCTGCCCACAAACATGTACTTCTAGCTTATATTTTATAATTGTTATTAATTTCACAATGTCAACAAAAACCTTGATTTGGATGGACAAAACATCATTTCTACTTATAGTTCATTTAACCAAAACACAAAAGGAAGAAAGTATGACCTAGTTGTAAATGACTTTTAAGGAACTCATAGAAGGGCAATCTAAAATAGTGGCAACACATGGAAAAAATCTCATTCGAAGTAAAACCTAACAAATATGTAAAGTGGTTTGCTTATCAAAGGTTTGGTTGACATACATTACTTCAATCTTACAATTTGTAACTATCAACCATCCTACTCATCTACCAATTGTCAATAGGCAACACCTTTGTGAATTATATCCAACACTTTTGTTGATAGTTCATATGTACTTAATAAACCTCTTACAAAATGTGTTATAGGTGGCATAGAAAATTTCGATGCCATAATCAGATGAAAATACTCAAATGCAAGTGGTGAATTTTCCAATAGGTAAAGGACATGTTACTTGGACGTGATCTTTCATACCATAGCCCTTATATGATGTAATCTCTTTCAAACCATTGTTGCCCTTAAGCATATGTGAAATGCTCCTTGACCATATGGATAGGAGTATCAACGAACATAATCCAAAAGTTCTCAATTGAAGAACTTTGGCATAACATTGTTATATTGTCACCCAACAACATCATCAACCATTTCCTCCCCCCCATTCCCATATTCCACTTCTGCAATTACATTATGCAAGATTTACCTAGCCTCAAGTTGATGGACAAATTTCAGCTTGGTCAAATGCCAAGGTTGGACATGGCTAGATTGTTCACATTCAAACTCTGCATCCCAATTTTCACATTTAGGATAATGGCATGAAAGGTTTCAAAATTCAACTAATGTAAAATCTCTAGAAGAAACATATTGAACTTGATCTGTTTTGTGGCTACCATGTATTATATGACATTCAAAAAGTTGTGATTTGTCCACATCATCTTTCTTTACTTCACAAAAATGATTAAGGACAGTCCTTTTAGTGTTGGGGTGGGCAACATATTGTCTTGTGGCCTTTTCTCTTAAAAAAGTAACTACATCAAACGCAGATTGGGGTTGCCTAGCATTATGCTTAATCTATTTTTTTTAAATCTCCCCTTTCAACAATGCATCAGCCCCATCCACTTCCCCCTTCCCATGACCAGTAGAAAAATAGTTCTAGATCATTTAACAACTAGAAGGTAGCTCCTCACACATAGACATATTATGATATCATGGCAAAAAATACCAACATCAAGCATTTTTAAATTGCCCATTGCATTCATCAAACCATACGACATGTCATGTCAGGAAACAACCTTTCTCCCTTAAGAATTCCCAATTCAACTTAAAAGCACGTTGAACATATAATGTATCATTTTTTTTTCATCCAAAATGTAGTAACACCTCTTTCAAAATACTGAACTTTAGATGTGTTGGATTAGGTGTAGGATTATGATGATACGTGATGTGCACTAGAATTGTAATTTGGAACAAGAACTAGTGCATGTCCTAGATCTCATTTTGCACCTTGAAAGCATAATTCTCCAAAAAATCAATACAAAAAACAATAGTGTTAGGTGGCAAAATTGGCACATATGCCTTAAATTCCTTCTCTTGCCACTTTGATGTAAAATTGTGTGTTAGAAACTTCTGTAATTTGGGTTTCAAGTAGTCTATCAACTCACATAGTTTTGTTTCATAGTACCTTACCCTCGAGACTTTCTTGTCACGACCTTCACTATTTTCCCAACAACAACATAATTTATCTTGCACCAAGTCACAAGTCTTTTTGAAGTCAATTCACATGGGCAATTCTAAAAGGTCTGGATCCCATAATTTTTACACTCAACAAGCATTCCTTTTGATGAAAAGCTGACATATAAGTCTTGGGACATAAAATGGATGAACATAAATCTATCAATCTCTTGAAACATTTGAGATGGACTTAACATTCTATTTCACCAATATCTTTTCCGCTTAGGTGACAAATTTATGCATAAGAACAATTGCACTGCCCATGGACCCCTTTTGTTCAACTTCTAATACCATTTAAACCTTCCTTCAACTCAATGATTTTAGTGTGATATTGACAACAAGTGTTCCACTCATGTAACTTTTTAACAAACCAAGGCTTCAAAGACTGGAATTTTGACAACATCATTTGCACATTAGGATGTTTCTCCTTGAATATTGTAAAAAATTCTAGTTGTAAAACAAAAAAAGACAACAATATGTAAATTTATCCAGCTTGATCATAGATTTTTTAGAAGTGAAAAATAAATTTCACACCCTAGAGACATTACCTACACATTATACTATATGCACAAACCCTGTAGTGACATATTTAAAATCAATTCAAATGTTTTATTTCATAAAACCATAGTTGCAACTTGAACAAGGATTGGATAGACTTCACCACTCAAGTTCTATCCATTAACCCACACATTACAAGAAAGCTAATTGGGTATATTGATAATTTGGTTTAAAATTTATTCTCAAGAAAAAGGTTTTGCCCCACTGAGTTCCATAATATACCTATCAAGCTTGAAAAATCATGTAATTAGAGTTCTTATCATTTTCATTTAAATACCATTGAATTTCAATATATGCACTAGTTAAAAATTCCAAACAAAAAAACATTTAGTTTGCTGCTTTGTATCAAAGAAAAGCCTTGACCCTAATCTAAACAAAATTATGAAAGCACCAGAGCCTTATCACAATCACCCTCCCAAATTTCTCCAAAGCACACACTCATTATAATTATGTTTCATCAAATGACAATGTACATATAGACACTAATTAAGAACTATTTTAGAAACCTTAAATGCATTATAGTTAGTGTTTAGCATCACTTTAGCCTTACCACAATGATGACTCCACAAGTTGTTCCAAAGCACATACTCATTTATTCCATGTCATTTAGTCTAATGTACATCACACAAACACCTTGAACTCAATGGGCAGACATTTTCAATTTAGGAATAGTCCTAACACTTACACTTGGTTCATTTGGTCAATGTTGGCCTTAAGGATTTCCCAAAAAAACATTATTTGCACATGAAAAATTGCACTTTAAAAAGTAGTTAGTACTAAACTAACTAGAAATAGCTCCTGAAATTAGGACTTGGAACTATTCCAAAGGACTTTCTAGAACCTTAGATCACAATGACCATCACAAAGTTTTCTAGAACACATACTCATTATATGTTTCATCAAATGACAATGTAGATATCAACACCAATTAAAAATTATTCTACAAACCTTAAACACATTGTACAATTAGTGTTCAAAACCACTTCAACCTACCACAATGATGATTTCAAGTTTTTCCAAATCACATATTCATTAATTCCACAAAGTTGGAATTATTCCACATCTCTAGATTGATGTACAAGGCACAAACACCTTGAACTCAATGGGAAGACAAATTTTCAATTTTTGGGAAAAGCCCTAGCACTTGCACCTAATTCATTTGGTCAATGTTGACCATAAAGGTTTTCCAAGGAAACATTGGTTGCACATGAAAACTTGCACTTTTAAAAGTAGTCAAAATTGAACTAAACATAAACAACTTGAATTTAGGACAAGGAACTTTTCCAAAGGACTTGACCATTGATAACTTGTACCTTTACCACCTAAAGTTACTTTCCATGACCACTTAGTGTTGTCTAAACAAATAATGCTTAATTTTATCAACACAAACCACTAGGACTACTTCACAAAACACATACACCTTGAAGCAAATGGACATAAAATTTTCAAGGACTTGAAAGTCCTTACAATTTTGCTTGGGAGATTATCCTAGGAAGAAGTCATTGTAATTTAACAACTAGTACTTGTTAGAACATCCAAAACTAATTCACAAAGTATAAAACCCTTACTATAGTACATGCACCTTTTGTTCCATGACCACACAAGACTTTCCAAGTAAGCATTTTAAATTATGTAGCAAAGAATCCTTTTAAGGCTATATAAATAACTCGTGGTAAGGAAAGGGTATTCTTAATGATCAACACAACAATGAAGCGTTTAGGTGTATGAATATACTTGAGAAACCTAAAGGTAATGTGTAGCATGAACGTCATATTGTTTCGTTCCAGTTCTCCTTCAAGTAACATCCTTACTATTTCGTGAAATAGTGGTCTCTAAAGTCCAAAATGCAACAAACAATTTGTTGGATTGTAGTTTCACACAAAACATCAACACGTTATCCTGTCCTTTTTTGTAGCCAAAATGCATCTCCATTGTTGTCTAAAGCGTGTCGCCTTTTAGTTGCTCTCTTGATGTTCCTGCAATCAACACCTAAACTTTGAACAACTTGTCTATTGTTACTTGTCTTGTTAGATGTTGCTAAAACACAAACACTATCCTTGACCATGACCATGGATGAAGACTTTTGACCTCCCAAGTGGTTTGTCAAGCCACATTTTAGATTCTCTATGACACCTTGGTTCTCTTTTAATTTCTTTAAATCATGTAAGTATTTTGGTACACATTTTCATAACACAAAATTTGCCAAAACCTTCTGAACAAATATACCCCTAAAGAAAATTGAGTTTTCTTTCAAGAATTAAAAAATGAACAAAGATATAGTATTGACTAGTTTAACACTTTGCTTCTAAACTTGTTGCTGACTATTAAGGCTAGAATATGTAGTTATTATAGGCATCGCAAGGATGCATGCTAGTTTTATTGCTCGTAATTCTACTTGATGTCATTGACATTTTTTTTGCCATTTCCTTTTATATGCCCTCCTTTTCTCTACATAATCAAATTTTGCATCCTCATCTTCTAGTGTGCCCTCTAATCAATGATCATCAAACATTTCGTTTACACCTTCATCTTCACAAGCAAATTGTACTTTTGGAACCTCAAAGTTGCACGCATTTGAAGGTCTATATTAAGGTTCTTTTGCATCAACATCACAAGGTAGTTGCAATCATTTCCTTTTTCTATTCAAATCCCCCATGTTCATAAGGAAATGGGGCATTGTAGGAATCAATGATGTTGCATTGCATAGTAGTGTATCTTATGAAGTCTTCAACTTGGAAATAGGTTTCATCCCACAAAACTCCCATAATTCATCAAAACCAAAGAAGCCCAAAATTGCTAGAAATAAGTTAAAATCACAAATGTTTCATTAGCTACTTCTATGCACATAGTAGCTGAAACATAACAAATGTTGAAGGAAAAGAACTTCAAACTCAAATTCAATGGTTCCTTTATGTCTAACATCCTTGTAGCCTTTTTGCAACCTCGTTCACCTTCAATTGATACATGTATCTAGAAGAAGATTGCTAAGAGACAATAAAAATGCTACAAGCTTCGCAATAATGACCTAACATCACAACAAATCTATGACGGGCATGGCATTTCATTCTAGGAGTGGCACACAATGATGAGTAGGAGACATTGAAGCTTGTTGCAAAGTGGTGGCAATGGTAAAAGCTTGCCGTTCATGATGATTATTGAGGAGCATACTTTTGTTAAGACATATCATCAAAATCCATGATTTTTAAGGCCAAAAGTACATTTGAACCAAGAACGTCTAAATCTAATGTAAACATGAGTTTATCAAATTTCACAACATAATTATCTTTTAATTATCAATATTAAGATCCCCTCAAATTTTGAGAAAGAATCACCCATGTTTCATATGAGAAAAGGACATTTGAAAAAAAAGAAAAAATTGTCCATAAGTAGATTTTGAATCCTTAAAACATGCAAAAGGACTCTTGAAACATCTTCAATTTGCGTGAAATTTTGATTATTGAAAATTTGCAAATGTTGTAACCCATTTCACGAATTTTTTTGAATTTTCAAATTATTGTCTTCCCATAGTGATTTTTCAAAAATTAATTAATACAATTTTTAAGCATTGTCCATGCATGCTATGGCTCCTTTTGTTGTGATTACACCCGAGTCCAAGTTTATGAGGTGACATTGGAGCACGATGCATTGCATGAAGAAATTGGGTACATGTTAAAGAAAATGTCTTCTACTAAAATAAGAAGCTACCAATTAACAAAAGGTATTAGAAGAGGCATTCACAAAGGCCACTGAAGTAGAAAAAGAACACCCAAATTCCATGGAAGATGTTGAATGTTATAATCAAACTTTGATTGACATGAAGGAATAGTATCAAGTTATATTCTTGGTTGGGCTACCACAACAAAAACCATGACTCCCTAGGACTGTCCCAAAAAATTTCAGAACTCCTATGTCCACATGCCTACTTTTAGGTATTAATTTGAATGTCATAAGGTGTCCCCATTCCTGAGTTCACATGTGTGACTAGATGAGCAAGCACACACCAACATGTTGGAGTGATTGGGTGTGTTGTTTTAGGGTTTTCATTTCATCTTCCACCCAAGTGTGTTTGTTTCGATGCATCGTTCCCCCCTTATTGAACATACATTATGCTTGTGCATTTGGCTCTAACTTTCCTTCCAAAGCTTAAGTTTGAACACATTAGAGTGCGCATGTTTGAAAATATGCTTCTCATGCAAAATTCTCGTACAATGTTGAAACCTGACACCATAGCCACTTCAATGATATATCCATGGATTTTTGGAAATATGTTTACCTCTGTCCTTTGTATCATGCGTGTAGAAGTGTACATGCACAAGAAGCATCTTCAACCTCAGATCTTACATTGTCATATGTGAGTCAAAGTTCATATTGAGGTCTTTGGTACATAGTTGTCATAGTAGCTTCACATGGATACTAAATTATCATATGGAATTTGCATTGTTATAGTTAATTAAGGTTTAAAAATTTGCAAATTTTACATTTTACTTGACAAGGATTTTTGTTGCCATGGGTTTGGAAAGGGATGGCAAAGGTTCTTCCTACATTTGATGTTATCTGGTTTGTAGAACATCAAGGTCTTCGTAATGACGTTGAAGATGTGTTGTCATTAACAAGTGATGATGTGAACATTGAAGATATCGACAATTTTTTTGGGCCTAGATTAAACAAGAATGGTTGGAAGTACAATAACCACCTAGATGTAGAGACAGTAAAATTGATAAAGAAGATTTATTGTTTGGTCACTGGGAAGAACAAAGTCTACAACAAGTAGCTCACCATGTCGTTTGCTAAAGCCATTGTTCCAAATCAAGAGGCAAGCATGTGAATTGGGCAACTTTTGGTGCTCACCTCATGAAGCAAAAGTCAATTGTGAGGAATGCGAAACAAAAGGCAGCAAAGATCAGGGCAAGTCAAATTGGAGCAACACGCTCCAAGAAACAATTACAGAAAGAACCAACAACAAAATTTGGCCACACCATTTCTCAAACAAAAGACCAAATGAGTGCTTCGTTGAATGAGGTAGAGGAGCCCATGGACCCTATTTCAGAACAAACAAAAGGTCTAGTCAAAGTTGAAAGGAAGAAAGTTGCACCACCCAATTTTTTTACCCCAACATTAAAGAGTAAAACCTTAAATCTCAAGGCATTACACCTTTCGTCTTGGTTTGTATTAAAGATAGATGCAATTAAGGATCTTCTGCAATTCAAGGAGTTTTTGGAACATATAAAAACCAAGATAGAGAAATTGATTGCAGAAAGGAGTGATCTTGAAGGTTAGCATATATGAATTGAATATGTAACAAAGGACATGCAATTAATGCATTCATAAGTTCATCAAGACTTTGAAGAGTGTGAATCCTATATCTAGTCCTTACAATCTACCTTAAAGGTCAATGAAGAGAGGGAATTAGGTTTGAAGCTCAACTTACAAGATTTGTCAAGATTTAAAGAATATAAGTTGGAAAAAAAGGAATTGGAAAAAGAGCTTGCAAAGTGTAGGGTTCAAATTGTGAGTGAGTCAAATAAGTTGAATGATGAACATATTGATAGAAGCTTGGACTTAAAAAATAAAGATCGATAAGGCCAAAAGCTCCAATTCTATGAAAGGGAATTGAAAGTTTCAAAGGACAAATTATTTGCTTTTGAAGTAGAATTTGAACATGGACATAAAAGTGTCACATTGGTACAAGGAAAGATATAAACCATTGGTGACTAGGTACAAAGGATGAATGGAGGTGGGGGTGGGTGAGTTTTTATCCAGTGCCTTTATTTTGTAACCCCATAGTGTTAGTGAAGAGATCATGTGACCTCAATGCTTGTCCATTGTGTGGACTGTGGTATACTTGCAACAACTTCTTGGCAGTTGAATGTGGACACACATTCCACCCTTGGTGTATGGCAATGTATGTTTTATCTTTATCAAAATTTGCAATTGTTAATTGTGAGTTTTCATTTCCAAAGTAATGGTGTGCAACATGGGGTATACAAAGTTGTCCAGGAATTGATTTTAGTTCTCTTACCAATACCCCTTCTATTGGACAAGACACCACCAACCCATTCAAAGATCCAACACTTCTATTTTCTTGTAAGTTATTTCCATCTTTTTAAAAATTTCAATATGGTGCATTTCAAACTTAAATCATGACTCTTGGTTATTTTCACTTGTATTTTTGTTGTTTCTTGATTTGTTTGGTTCCTAGTAAACATTTTTTTTTCAAATCTTATGTATTGATGTGTTTTGCTATCCATTCATGTTAGTAATTTGGTTAGACTAGTAGACTTGATTGCACCTTGTAATAAGGACTTGAGTTTGGAATCTTTCCTAACTTGACATGACATTGATAAGACTTTGGACTTACATGGATTGCATTTTTGTTTGTTTAAAAATTGGACTGATGTCTTGAGTATATTGTAAGTTTATTGACTTGTGCAAAACAAAGGATAGATCTATCCTAAACATACTATAAGTCTACAAACTTTTTACCATTCAATGATGGATAGATATCGATATCTTGAACCTTTTAATAAATTCCCTTTAAATATGGCGCATGTTGGATAGGTCTCTTGAGGGTTTGTTAATTCCATATTTGAGTCCTAAAATTGCATTCCAAAAACTTTTGTCTTGAATTATTCATGTACTTCTAGATTACATTTCATGTTCAATCTTGAAACACCCAAATGTCATGATTACATGTTTAGTCCTAAAGTACTTAAATGTCTTGATTACATGTTTAGTCATGAACCACCCATGTGTCATGGAATTTTGTTTTGAACTTTTGCAAATCATCTCATGTTTAGTGATGAAGCTTATGATGTGTCATGATTGTGTTGGATAGGACCTTTTATCTAAACCTTTGTTTTGAACTTCATTTTCAGTTCATGAAGGGTCTTGAAAGCACATGAATTCCATTCCTGTCATGGCTACTAACTTAATATATGTACATGTATCACAATTTGTGAATATGAGATTTGAAGATGTATTTTTTGATCTTTTTTACTTTAGTTTGTTTATTGAACAATATGTACATTAGACTTGAATATGTTGTACATTTGCATAATCAAAATTTGTACCTACTTTCATGTGGTGTAATTTTTTATTGCAGAAATTAGGTCATGTCTCAATGAACATGGTTTTTCAAATTCTGACCGTGGAAGTACTAAGGAGTGTAAATTGCCATTGAATGCATAATCTGCCTTTGACAACCTTTCTCGAAGTTGATTGCAATCTTTGTCTACCCCTTGTCCACAATAAGATGTGCTAATTGTTTCAAAACCTATTTGGCCTATTGACTATGTTTTTTGTTCTAATCAAACCATCCACAATCTCAATAAAGGTACCTAATATCGTAACTTTCCTACATGAAGTCAATATTGAATTTTTAATGTTTGTTTTAGATTGTTTGTTCTTGATGAATAAATGTTTTTGAAAACACATGATTAGACAATTAAAGGTCACTTTATATATGCATAATTGATTTTTTCACATATTGAATCTTTAAAAAAAATATACTATAATATTTGATGCAATCTGAATTTGTACCATTCCTTTTGTTACAACCATATGGCCATGCAAACTTGTGTTTTGGTTGTGTCCAAGGTTTAACACATTGTCCAATTTGTGTAGAGGCCATAACTGATTGGCATTGGAAACTCGCAATTTCCCTAGTGGTAAACCCTTTGGTCCTTTCATTGACAAATGCATTTGATGCATCAAAAGAACTCTAGCTACCTTAGCCAAAGAAAAACAAACCAAGTGTTCCAAAAGGAAGTTCAGCAAAAGCACCAAAGAACGCAATAGTTGAAGATTTATTAGAAAATCAAAATAGTTGGGATTTTGATAATGACACTAACAACAATGAGGAGAATGATGGTTTGGTCCATAAATCTTTTTTAGCTCCTCAATTTGGTCCATCATAGTTAGTTGGTCATATTACACATAATGATAATGGTGGATTCCAAATACCAACCACATATTCACTCATAGACAATGTGAATCCATGTCTATCACCTTGCCATGTTTCAAAGGATATTACGTTACCAAATGAGAAGCCTAAACTAGATGTACATGAACTTGCCCCAAAATTTGTTGCAAAAAAGACTACGATTTTGAGTGTACTATCTTTGCCAACTAGTACTCAACCTAAAGTGCAGGAAACAATGCTTAAACCTAGTGTCAGGCAAAGAAATCCCACACTCCCCAATTCGAGAGTTGAACCATGCCTTACACGAGCTAGTGTAGTTTCTACCCCAAAAACAAAAGGATAGAAGAACAGAAAAATTTAGTAGTCCTACAATTTAGAGCGCATATTTGCATTGTATTTGAGCTTCAAGTTATATATATAGATATAATGCAAATCAAATTTCAGTTCTTTTCATGTTGGCCAATATCCAAGTTGTTTATATTGATGTGGTTTTTAATTTGTTCAACATTACAAGAGAATGGGAAACTAAATTGTGCTTGGTCTTTGCCATTCTAAGTACTTTCCCAAGTGTAGGTATTTAATTGTCCCTTCTACCCATTGAATTATCTAGCAATCCTACACATAGGATTTTTTTGTTCTTATTATAGCATGTAGTAGGTCCATGTTATCCTAGGAGAATGCCACATTGTCTGAAGCTTCAGTTTGAATCACGAGTGGCATGTTAGGTTGGCTATTATGTTTTAGAGTTATTTTTAGTACAATTACCATGCATGGCAACCTATCAACTGAATAGGCCTAATAATTCTTATCTGAAGTTGTTTTTGTAGCTTTTGTCTTGATTTGATTACAAATATCAAACAAAGAGCTAAGAGATTCAAAGACATTTGGATTACAAGTTAGCAAAATATCATTTAGGGCATGGATACATCTAAGATTTTGTAGGTCACAAGTGAGGTGCATATATGTGATGGGCTACTTCAACTTGAACTATCTAATTTTGTGGGAGAAATATGTAGTTCTCATTGCAAATATGAAAGCATCTTGATTGAATTTCAATTGCCTTTGTATACATTTGTGCTTAGAAACTAGGAAAATCTAAATTTTTGTTGTGGGCATTGATTCTCATTGACTTTCAAGACCAAGTTTACTTGTATACAAATGTTTGTAGTTTGTTGGAAAGCTTGAGCCATGGAAATATTTCAATCAACACCAAATGAAAAGTGATAGGGCATAGTGGGGGGTGCATTTGGGGAGGTGAAAGCAATGCAATCAAAACTTGATGCTATAACAAATGTTATTATCACTTTCAAAAGGTTAAATCTTATATCAATCATTGATGGAGGAAAATCCATGGCTTTTCTAATATTGTTTTTTGTTCAAGTCTTATGTTGTATAGTCATGGGATTATGTTATATGTTTAAGGGCTAGGAAATAGATTTTAGTAATGGAAACTTCTAGTTTTGTGTAATGGGTATGCTATAGAATTATCCATAAAACCATCGTTCTAAGTTCATAAATATTTCACAGTTATTTTTTACTTCAATATATCAAATTGTTTAAATTTACAATCCTCACAAACAATAGTGCATACATGTGTAGATTGATCCTACTTAATACACACATATATATTCAACCTAATTTCAATTGTAATGCTAGGCCTTAGTATGTTTTCCAAGTAAGATGCTCACACTTTGTTGACTATGGAAAAGTCATTGTTTTGTGCTTTGAACAGATTTTGCATTGTGTGTATTAGTTGGAGGCCCAAAGAATGGGATTGATGATGTTGTGCAAAAGTTGGTGCATCTATGGTAAATCTTCATTTGGCAAGTTCCAATATTCTTGCACTTTGATAGGTGGAATGAATTAATGGTGAACTATGAATGAGAGTTTGTATTGAGGGTTGTCAAGATTGGTTGTTATACTATTCTAGATACAAGGTTGGGAGGATGGAGTAGCTTGAGACATTTTATCAAGCAAAGAAGCGAGGGGGTGTGGTATGGAAATTGATTCCATATCCTATTTTGCCTATGTCAAATGTATGTTCATTTGTGCAGTTTTGGTTGGCCAAAAGATACCTTCAATTCTTAGTTTACAAATACAAATGTTGCAATTTTTTTGGACATACTCAGTTTGGAGACTTTAGGAGTCCAAAGTGTTAAAGTTGCATATCTAAATATGTTTATCTTTGCATACATATGTGATTTTGAGCATTGTTTTGTACCTTCTAGGGAGACTGCATATGATTTATTCTATTTTGTTTGATTGTTCATAGATGGTTAATTGTGATCTTACTCAAGTGATTAGTCCATCAATAAGGCTTGAAGGCAATATAACATGTATTTAATTAATTCCAAACTAAACTATTAATTTTGAACTTTTCAAATTTGGTGGTTAGGATCAAGTTTTCTTAATAAAACATTGGAAATATCTATTTTTTGGATCATTTAATGAGGAAAAAAAATATTAATATCTATTGTTGCATCATATGGTGGTTCCCAAATCAAAGTTTTTTTACCAAATTTTAAATCTCTAAATGGTCATTTGTTAATTTTAAACTATTCACAAGTTCATAATTAATAAATTACATGATATATACGAATTGAGGTAGTTCATCTTCTTACTTTATGTTACAATAATGGAATGGAAACTTCATAGTGTAGCTCTCAATTTCATTCATCCATTTTCATGTTAGAATTAATAGAAAGTTCCAAAAATGCACAAATTTTAATGATTTTTGTACTCCATTTCATATCATTAAAAAATGTACATTTCACAAATGGTGTGAAAGTTTTCCTAATGAAATCCTTGAGTTCATGAATTCCTAACAAAACCTTGGAATGAGTTCTTAAGTATTTGGTTGCCAAGGAGTTATTGAGTTCCTAAATGGTTGGGTTCCTAACTATCAATTCCTAGAAGTTAATTTGGCCTAGGTTCTTGATTGCCAAAAGTTCATGAGTTAAATTGTTTGGGTTCCTAACTATCTAAATTCATGAATTCATCTTGCTTGGATTATTGATTGCCAAAGTTCATGAGTTCCTACTTGGGTTCATGACTATCAAATTCCTGAATTCATCATGCTTGGGTTCTTGGTTCCCAAATTTTCTGATTACTAACACCCCATGCCCCCCCCACCAAGTGCACTTGAAATAGAAGTGTTCAAAATATCTTAGTTATTGAATATTATAACCTAGATGCACCACAAAAGCCATCCATAAAATTATAGAGCATGCAACATAAATTTGTACATGTAATTGTTAGTAATCTCTATTCAATTTTGTAATTGCCAAACACATAAGCTAATAATTCTCTAATGTGCTCACATTCTAGAAAATGCATACTTGTTAAGATTAACAAATGCATGACACATTACAAAACATCTAAACCTAATCTTTACTCATTGTCAAAATATGTAGCCCCATGCTCCTTTTAAACAAACTTAATTTGTTCCAATGTAGTATTAGGTAGATTATAAATAGTGGAACCACCTTTCTATTTGTGCACTACTTGTACCATAGAAAATTTTGAAGCACACATTAAATGAGAGTAGATGAAAGTTGGGCCTCTGTTTTTAATCAACACATAAGATGATTTCCTTGTGCACGATTGCCTATAGTAATGACTGATAACAATTTCATCACCCTTTTCCACAAAATTGCCCTAATCATTTAGCCCTACATCTTTTTGCACAATGTGCATATGCTTGATACATTGTAAGATGAAGAAATCAACACCTTCATTGTTACCAGGTGCTGCCACAATAACAAAATTGTCTCCCACCTTCAAACCTGCAACCAACTCATTGCTATTTACCCCTACCCCCAGTTAGTCTCATCATATTCAACATTATAGATATCATCTCCTAAATGACAAGGCTCCAATGTGACTAGCCTCCATGGCTCAATGTAGCCCTTTGAAATACAATCTCTTGCTATAACATTTATGCAATGGTGGCAAAAGTAGGATAATTCTCTCACCTCCAAAAGGACATTATTTAATGCATTGACTGCTCGCACTAAATGCATACGTCAAAATCTTGGCACTGTTTTGTAGTCAAAACCTTGAGTTTTATCCACATCCCCAACTTTCACTTCCCAAAAGACCTATTTAACATATTTCTTGGCACCTTCATATGCATCATGAGATTGGCCCATTGTTCTTTGAAGGTATAAAACCACATCATGAACATTTTGTAAATTCTCACCTCTAGGCTTGAATTGCTCTTTCTTGATGGCTTGTTTGAGGTAGGCTCTTGCACCATCATGGGGGCCCTTTCCATGCCCTGTAACTTAGTAATTCCATTACATCATCCAATCGAGAGGGAACTATGCAAAAATTGTTAGCCCAAGATATCTTGCCACATGGAACCAAGAGCATGCACCCTTGAATTAACTAGCACAATTGTCACTCCATACATAGTGCATTTTTGGAAATTGGCCATTTGAAGTTAAGTGATTCCAATGTAAAACAAATGCATGTTGCACAAATAGGTTGTCATGTTTTCGATCATTTGAGAGATAATAGTGATATTTAGTTGTTAATCACATACTATTTTGATCTAAGGGGTCCCATGCTAGATTCATTTAGTAAGTAATATGCACAAAGATGGAAAGTTGAAAATTAAATTAATGTTGTTCTTGTATCTCATCCTAGTGTTTGAAAGAATAATTTTCAGCAAAGTTAATGAGTGAGAATACCTCACCTTCCTTGAATGTCTCTAGTAACACCTTATAATGCACATCTTGCCATCTTGTTACATGATTGTGCATAACAAATTCAAGGACTTTTGGGGCAACATACTCCAAGAACTATCTTTGAATTGTTAAGTGATTAACAAGTCAAGCAACCTTTTGTGGTTCACTTGCCCGAGATTCACATGCAGGAACTTTCTAGAAACGCCTCCAAGGCATCAAAACACCATTGTCAAGAGCCAACTTAGAATCACAAAGTGGCAAAATATGAAAGCAACATTTTGGACAATCACCTCTAACATAGTCCAAATTAAACCAATTCTAGCCTGGAGCTTTGGGGTACAAAGTCTTCTCCCATAGGTCAAAAATCTTTGCAAATGTGTGGGAGGTGGCTTGACAAGTAATAGTCCCCAACCCAAAGTTTCCATTTATGGGATTTGCACAAAGTGAGAGGCATCCACACTTACAAGTGGAGTTTTGTTAACCATGATGAATTGCAAAGGCATGCATATTGTTGCACTTTGCTTTTATTTCCACCATCTCCTAATGGTATTTATAATGACAATTATCAAAATCTCATAGTTTTTTCACAAAATATGGCTTCAAATTGTGGAAGGAAATAAAATCAATTTCCACATTTGGGTGCATTGCCTTGAATCTTGTGAAAAAGTTTGGTTGCAAAAAACAATCAATTAGCTACAAATATTTGAGCATGATGGATGAGTAAACAAGTTTAATTAACCTAATTAAATATTATTAGCTTCAAGGATACACATGTGGAGGACATTTAGACCTAACACCTTGCAAGTATATCCTAAGCATTTAAAAACTACCTTTTGATTTGATCCAAAATCTGGAGTCTAATTTTGATGAATTATAGTTATAGTTCAATTAGGGCAAGTAAGGAAACTTTATGTGGTAGAAAGATGCCTACATTGAATTGCATGTTATATGAAAGGTAGACACTACCAAAAATTATTTCACCCTAAATTTTGAGGTAGTGTATGGTCTAATTGAAATTACAAAGGTTGTAAACTTTACTACACCTTGAACATTTTGAGAAAATTTAACATAATGGGAATTATAGATATGAAATACTCAATTGAAGGCAATGAAGATAAATTACATTTTAGTGAAGGCAAGGGAGACAAGATGGATTTGTGATCAAAATTAGAGCTTTTTGATTCAAATTTGGATTCTAACAATTGCACTAGACAACAATCATATGTAGACTTGAATAGGTTTTTGGCAATATTAACAGTTTGTTGAAAGCAATAATTATTCACATTTGGAAGTTCCAAATCTAAAAGATTAATTGACTAATCTTTTAAAATAAAAATGAAGACACAAGCACAACTCCTAGTCATGACCTTGGCCTCAATTAAAATTGTCACTCCAAATATACTTGGATCCAAGATATTTTGCAACCTGGACACCAACATGAAAAGAAACCTCAACTTTGTTATTTAGTTCTAGAAGTCTGACTAGTAAATGTTTTTGTTAACCATGACCAAGATGTAGCAAATTATGTAATTCTAGCAAAGTTGACGACATTATAAGATATTTAATTTCAACAAAGAGTTAATCCAAAGTTCTAAGATAGCATATGCATGCAATAACCAATGTAAAATTGAAAATCTTGTGATCTATCATGGACTAGACTTCTATTTTTAAACAGAAGGGGACAAATATTGATTAAACTTTCTATCTTGGACATGAAAGGATGGATTAGACTTTTAGGCTTGAATAGCAAAAGGATTTACAAATGGACTGAACTTCTATCCTTGAATAGGAAGGGGAGGTAGATGGACTAGACTTCAATTCTTGAACTTCTATGGATGAATAGGAAAGGGAAGAGAAATTTGGAATGGAATCCTAGTCTTGAACAAGACCTGAACAAGAAAGCTTAATAGATATGGATACCTAGTCTTGCATTAGATTCTTGCAATGGACTAAATTCCTAGTCCTACATTAGACTCTAGTAATGGACTAGATTCTTATCCTGGACATGCTAGAAAAGGGATATAAGTAAGCAAGATTCCTAGTCCTGAACAAGATAACAATGCAAATGGATTGGACTTTGATTCTTGAACAAGAAAGGGAAGTAGATGGACAAAATAAAGAATGTTTCCTAGATAAGGAAACACAAGTCAAATAATAGACTATCAAAGTCTTGAAGTCCTAAATGGTTAAAAAGTCCTTGGTAATGAACTAATATTACCTTGTACAATAAGGCAAGGAACTTGCCAAGTTGTGAAAAGTTTTGATGTAATGATCCATGGTCCTTTAAAACTAGTATGATGGACAAGTTAATAGGTCCCCATTAAACATTTTTGGTCCAAAGTCTAAAGGAGTCTTTTCTCCAAATTCATTATTTCTTATTAAATGTGTTTTTTTACATTCCTATAGAAGTTATGAAATAGATTAGAATATGTGGTACTAGCAATAAGAATATGCACATGCATATTAGCCATTAGTATTTTTGAATTAAGTTAAGGATCCAAACATTTGGCTTTCAAATTGTGGATATTTTTAGGAACTAGAAGACAATTACAAAATTGAACAAGTCTAAAGATGACTTCAATGAATTTTTTAAAACAAGCAAACAAACAAAATTTTGGTAGGATAGAAACAAATTACCTAGCTCTCTTGTAGGAAATGAGTGGCATGTTTTTCCCAAGTTTTTGTAACAACCAAGCAACAAACAATGCCCTTCATGTTTGGGCCGATTTTAGTCTTTTCAATCCACCAC
>Ga0209611_10001798_pt1 | contig 37239 bp, 25 predicted proteins | sample S1TSphgellanicum_3_FD_187693 | JGI IMG/M metagenome (GOLD analysis project Ga0209611, IMG submission 187693) | Host-associated microbial communities from peat moss isolated from Minnesota, USA - S1T2_Fc - Sphagnum magellanicum MG (SPAdes) (version 2) | ecosystem: Host-associated > Plants > Peat...
TACACACTTCGAAGTGATAATAGATGACACCCACTATTGTGCGATGGGGGGAAATTCTGACCACAAGTTGCTGCGCCTACGGTTAAACATCGATTGGAGTTTTGTTGAACCATAACATACAATTGTAACCAAAAAAATCTTACCTAGGTTCAAATATGATAAATTGAAAGCTAAAAAATATCAGCTTGCCTTAACAACGAATCTTGGAAACCTGTGGGTTGCTGACTTGATTGGGCATCTAGGGGTAGATGGGTTAGTTGACCTATTGCAGCAATGAGTGGGTGTTGCAGCAAAATCTACTTTTGGCAGCAAGCCTTTCGGAGGGAATTGTAGAAAGAAACATTGCCATAAACCTTGGTTTGATGCTGATTACCGTATATTGAAACATGAGCTAAGGCTCCGGTTGAAAGCCAACCTCGATTCACACGATGTTAAACATCAAGAAAATAAACTTAAAAGTTTATTAAAAAGGAAAAGAATTTTCTGGGAAACTGCAAAAGCTCAACATATGTGTGCATTTGCCAAGGTGGATGCACTTTCATTCTAGAAAAAATACTGACCAAGGGCACCTGTTGTGGACAAGATCAGTGCAGCTACGCTTTCGTAAGGTTTCCGCGGGCTAGTTGGCCAGTCTCCGCCACTTATACGACTACGAACTGATCACTCGATTCAGGTGACTGAACCTCCACCTACCCACACCCTGAACACAAATATCACACTTGTTGAGTTGCTTCAAGCACTGAAAAAGTTACAAAGGAACAAGGCTGTCGGTTTGGATGGTATGAAAGCTGAGTTCATTTTGGATGCGGGAGAGCTACTACACATGCCACTATTGATAACGTTCAATTGCTTTCTAGTGTTCAATTGTTTTCTAGCGAAAGGCTTTCCAAAAGCCCTTTCCACTGGGATGGTCCATGCACTTTTCAAAAGGGGTGATGTGACGCACTCCCAATTCCTGGAAAGATTCAAATGTGAGTCCAAGTAGAAAATAGCAGAAGAGAGAGGAATCGGGGCACGCTCCTTAACTCACAACACTTTGAGGGATAGAGGGGGGTGTTGGAGCTCCGGGATGGGACTAGGAAGAGTTGACAAGCTTCACTCACTCACACAAGCCTGCACACAACCCACACAAAGTGGTTAGTGCATAGTTTGGGTATTTTTAGTGCTAGGACAAACCATAAGCAACACGGACACAGTAGACTTATCACGGCCCAGACTTGGGGGAAGCCACCACCTTCCCCCTTATAGTATACTTTGTGGCTGGCCACAGAACCCACATCCAAATGGATTTTCTCTCCTGGGACTCCCGAATGAGTCTCGAAATCGCGTCAGTTAGGACTTTTGCGACTTTGGAGCCCCATAACTTTGCAAGCAAACCTCCAATCGAAATGTGATCTAAAGCAAAGTTGTAGCTCTCGTCGAGAGCTTTTCAACGGTATGTCACATGCCCTCTAAAGCCAAGTAAATTAAGTCGATTCCTGACTTTTTCGGCTCGGGAGTCAAACTGACAATTTGACTCCCAACCCTTCTTTTGGCCATAACTTGTGTTTCAGATATCCAAATGAACAACTCGAGCCCATTTTAGACATCTACGTTTCAAGAGCTTTCCAATGATATAAAAAACGTTACAAGTTATTGAGTTTTGACCCCTAAAATCGTTCTCTAAAGTTTTGGGAGTCCACCGAAGCTCCATCTCCCAAAGTGAAAGTTGCCTTGGGAGTGTGAGGGTTCATTCCCTCATACTCCCTCACACTTTCTTACACTCCTAAGAGTATGTGATGTGACTCCCGAGCTTCTTTTTGGCCCGCACCCTTGCGACTTCTTTGTTTTAACTCGTGGGCATCCTCTTGGCCCACAACCTTGTAACACGTTTGCCTTCGTTGCGAGCCCAAAGCTAAGGTTGCAACATGATGCCTCCGAATTTGACAATTATAGGGGGATAATGGTTGGGCCTATCTTAGCAAAATTGTTCACTATGATCCTTAATAAAAGGCTAAGTGAATGGGTTTAACAACATGGGCTGCATGCCAAAGGTTAAGCTGGGTTTCACAAAGATTATCGCACTACTAACCAACTCTTCATATTACGAACTTTGATAGAATAGAACAAGGCAAAAAATAAGCCATTCTATTTTTGTTTCGTGGACTTCAAAAAGGCGTTCGATATTGTGCCGCGTGAAGTGTTGTGGCAAATGTTGGCTAGCCTCGGGGTGGAGGGACATTTCTTGCGATGCCTGCAAGCGATGTATGCCAAGGATACCGTATGCATCAACCACCCAAGTGAGGGTGTCACCTCCAGGTTAAAGTGCTAGCAAGGTGTGAAGCAAGGTTGTCCTCTTAGCCCCCTACTGTTTAGGTTATATTTGGATGTCCTAGAGGGGCGCTTGGACTGTAGAAAATGAGATGTACTGGCCTTAACAGATGCACACGTATGGCTATTGCTTTTTGCAAATGACCTCGCTCTAACATCGGAGTCAGAGGTGGGACTATAACAACAGTTATATGCACTCCAAGAGTTTTGTGCTAAATGTGGACTTATAGTGAACATGAAAAAAACAAAAGTCATGGTGTTCAATTCTGCTAACCCATGCTAAGAATTTGTGTTTAAAGGTGACGTTATTGAACGTGTGCAAACTTTCAAATACCTAGGGATCCTACTCGAGACCACCTCGAACCTAGATAGTGTAATGGAACATCTAGCAACTGCCAGTAGGTGCTCGTTGTTCGCACTAATTCGTCGTTGTGTGGAACTACGTATTATGGACGTTAAGCTATGTTGTGACCTTTTTAACACATTAGTGCGTTCCATAGCAAACTATGCATGTGAAGTTTGGGCGGGCTCCAAGAAAATAGAGGTTATTAAAGTAGTGTACCGAAGGTTCCTCAAGTCCCTATTTAGTGTGCAAAAAACAACCAGCATGTCCATCATGCTGGTAGAATTTGGTAAATTCCCCTTTGAACATTTTACATGGGGACAAGCATTGTTGTACTATAACCGTATGAGCACAATCACTAAAGATCGCATCTTGGGAAAGGCATGGGAAGCCTAGCTCACTATGCTTGCTATGGGAAAGAAATGTTGTGCCAGATCCATGAAAAAATGATTACTCCAGAATCAGCCCCAAGAGGTGGCAAGTTTTCTTCCTCCGATTCAACTATCGTTGGAAACAATGCCTCAGCTTGCAACAACCTTTACGTTCCATGCAAGGAATGTTCTATTGCCACTGGGAACGGTTCCTAAGACAATGCACATACATCCAACTTGTCTAGCAGGGGTAAGAGGTTGGGTAGAGAGCCAAGTACCTTGATGCAATGCACACAACATATGGGTGGGAGCTCAGGAAGCTTGGGCCCCACCCCCTTTAGGTTTTCCCCACACAATGTTGAATGTAAAAATGGTGAAGGATAATATGTAACTGGCTTTCATTGATAAGTTCTTTACCAACCGTGAGATCAGGACTAGTGTATAGACAAGATACTTGCGTTTCAAGGGTATGTCGTACGAGAGCAAAAACTACTTGTGTGACATCAGCTGTGTTCAACTGCAGAAAGCTCTGGCCCAATTTCGATGTGGCAACATGTAACTTGAGGTAGTGCTAGGTGCGTGAAGGGCGTGCCATACATTGAGAGGCTTTGTTGAGGTTGCGACTTGGGGAAGGTAGAGGATGAAAAGCACCTGCTCCTTACTTGTCCAAATACACAGAAAGTTAGGGAGCGCTTTTGTTTTGCCCTGCCCCTCACCCACACAAGCACTCTTGTTGAGCTCATGCAGACTATGAACACGGTTGCCTTGGCCAAGTTTGTGGCATGCTGCTAGTACCAGAGGACAATTTGTCCTCCATGATCTACCTTTTGTCTAATGGACACTCTGGTCCCAAACGGACGTAAAATTGTAAACAATAAACAAGTTCTGATTCCAGGCATAAATGGAATAGAGATTCCAGTTACAAACTGTTTTTCTTAATAATAATTTTCGGTTTTGTTTCCAAAAATCGAACCTAATTCCAGTCTGATTTTTATTAACATGGATTGGAACTGCTGCTTAACTGCTGGTTAACCTCTGGTTCTAGTCATACTTTTTTTCTTTTGTTCCTGAAAAGTATATCTAGATTAAAATTCAAAGTTTTACATGTATATAGAACTGGGAACCTGGTTCCAAGTGTGCTTCTTAAAAATATAAAATCCAGTTCTAGTTCTTTCATTAGATCTGTTTCTAGTTCCAATTCCATGCTTCCTCACAGTTCTTACTTGCCCAACATTGGTTAACACCAGTGTTTGCAGGTTCTGAAAAATAGGCCGGTTGAGGTCCAGGTTAGATCAGGTTTTAGAGTATGACAAGTCTAGCTTCCAAATTTTGTTGCAACTGCCATTCAAACCTGATTGTGTAATCAGCCTCTTTCCAAAATTGATTTAGAATCTGAACTGAGGGTGCAACCCCACTTTGAACAGGTTCAAGTTCTTTAGTTACATAAATTTTATTTTATTTTCTTTAAAGTGTAAGCTTGACCCTACATTTTAGGCAAGCTATTTGTTTTTGTTGGTCATACATAATTAATATTGCAGAAGTTTTATTTTGAAATATGTGAAGTAATTGAACACATTAATAATGTTTAATTGTGCGTAAGGGAGATGAATCAATCTTGGTCTTGAATTGGACGTGTTTTAAATTCTTTGTGAAAATGATTGAAATCAAAGGTTTTAGGAATTCACAGAACCAGTTTTGAGAACTGTACTGAAGATGCCATTTGCAATAAGAACCAGACAACGTTGGTTAACACAACAATCGTGCACCCCCAAAAAAACAAAGTAAAAACCAATATTGTGCGATTCTATGATTTTTCAAAGAATCACCAGTTTCAGATATTTCAAAAAAAATAGAATCAAAGAACCAGCAATTCCAGGTATTCCAAAACCTCAAAGAACTGTCGGTTTTCATGAAAGACTCACTGGTTGTTACACGGTCTTTTTTTTGCTTTTAAAGTGTTCATCTAGGGATGATAACCGGAAAAGAACCGGTGCTGCCGCCCAACACTGGTAAAGACAATTCCCTCTGAAAGGTCAATAAAAAAGAAAGAAGAAAATAGTGAGCTGTTGGGAGTGAAGAATTAGGACATCAGTAGAAGAGGAAAAGGGTTTGATCATAGGATCCCCCAAGTCTTGAGAATGCTACTTTCTGGTCCCAACAGGTCCAAGAGCAAAAGGACATGAATTATGAGAGTGCTATTGGTGGGTACATTGTTACCAGAGCCCTCTTATTGAATCCATTTAATGCACAACCAATTCCGTTTTAACGGTACCATTTAAGTTTTCATATACCTTGTCCCAAAATTGCTAGGAATCAACTTCATTGTGTGCTTTGTCTTTACTGCCCCAAGTCTTCACAATGACTTTGCCTTTTCTCATCTGACTTTGCCTCTGTTTTGATCCCGTGGAGCCGAATACACAACCTGTTCCTCCGTTGGAGAAAATAGCAATTCTTGCTCGTTTTTTTCCCCTTTCTGCTGTGTGTTTTGTTTAATGAAGTTTGCCAGGGTTTCATCAATAACAATTTGCACAGATCAAAACTGAAAACCTGTTTTGCCTTTGCTTTGTAGGGCAATTTTGCCAAGTAGTTTTGCCTCGTTCCAATTCCTGCCTCTAAGGGGTTATTAGAGCATCGCCACCGCGCGCCTGCAAACACCCCTTTTCATTAAATCTGGCAGCAGGATAGCGTAAATCCTGCTGCGCTCCTGTATTGATGTCCATGTTGCAGCAGTCATTTTAACCCCCTTCATAATCTTTTTTTCTTCTATGGATTTGGACAGTGACTATTACTGGTCCAGATATAAAGACATAAAGGGTCTTTGAGTGTTTAAAGTGTCTTTTATGACGCGTGTGGGTGGGGACAGTGATCATTAAACACTATTCTATTTTAACATAAAGGAGTTGTTAATAGTTTTGGGGTGCAGATGCTCTTATGCTATGTAAGGCCACGCAGTGCTCTTTTTAGGGATTTCTTTATCTAGCTTAATTGGCGATCGTCCAAAGGAAGGTATAGAAAAAATGGCGATTATCCTTAGGAAGATGTAGCCAAATTTTTCTATAATTCAAGTATAAAGTTTTAAAAAATTTATGCAATCTTCTATATTGATGCCTGCACACTGAAAACCAAATATAGAAATCTGGAAAATTTTACTGTTTTTCTAATCTCACTTCTGGCTAATGAAAACTCCCAGAATCAATTCATTTTCAAAAAAAACATTTTTAGCTTCATTTTTGCACAAAATTTTGCCAGTAACAAAAAGTCCAGTGCTAACATGGCCACTGATTTTCTCACCATTGGATTTTCGCCAAGTTTAGACTTGCAAAATGTTATTTCAAAGACTATTCTTGGGAGAAGACCCAACTTCACCATATTTTGAGAAAAAAAGAAAATTCCAAATCACCAGATTTTTATGATAAGTTCCAATTACATAGCTAAGAATACAGAAAAAAATTTATTTCAAGAGAATCTCATATCTGGTTCAATTTTTTAAAAATTTCTAAATGATGGCCACTTTGGCTAAATTAAAATTTAAAAAAAATAAAAAATAAAAATGTCAAGCGCCCCTTGACAAAAAATTTCTCTTTCCTTTTTCAATTTTCTGATATTGTGTTCCTATCAAACATCCCAAGAGAGATTTAACATTGATCGGCAACAAGTTTTAAAAGTCTAGACCAGTGTTGGGCGGTTCTCACCCATTGGCTGAAAACCCGACTCCGGTTTTCACCCCGGTTCTCAGTGAGAACCGGATAGTGAGAACCGAAAAAGTCAATTGTCAAGAGAACCGGATTGGAGGTTCTCACTGGAGGTGTGAACCGCCTAGTGAGAACCGCTCAAGTTCTCACCTGACAGTCAATTTGAGAACCGGATCGGTTTTCACATTTTGAGAATGGTCCGATTCTCATGGTAGAAAATATAAGGTAAATATTAGAGTTATCTGGAAAGTCATGCCCTGTTGGGCCTGAGTTGCACCCCCAACTTGATGCTTCATCCCCTCTTGGATGTTGTCCGCAAAGTCGTGAAATTCTATTAAATAAGGGTATGAAATACTGAGACTCAGCATTAAATGAGAACCGCCCAACACTGGTCTAGACCCCAAAAACAATTGCCAAAAAAATCTTGGCAAAAAGAAAAAATTGAGTTGAAATGTGACCAAACTTTTTCATAAAGAAATTATTTTTCATGATTCCGAAATTTTTCTCACAAAATTGGAATATGTGACCGTTTTAATTTCTTTTTCACCTTTTTAACATACACCCCACTAGGTGTACCCACACCAACCTCCTCCCCCTCCAAACCACGAGGGCCAATATGTAGTTTGTGAAGGTTATAAAACAATGTGCAAGTGAGCTAAGGACTATTGTTCATGACATCATGAGAAATCATGTCTTGTTTGTTCTTTTCATTTTTTAAATTCTTTACTAGTTTTGTCAAACAAAGCTTCCATTAGCGATCATGATGTAGGAAAATAACTTTTTTTGTCCCCTAAAGTTCAAAATGAGCTTGATCAACAAATTTTTCATAATGCGTAACTATAAAATTGGACCCACAATGACTATCATAGTACCTAACTTGGTTAGGCACTAAATAATTACTTTTGAAATTGTAATTAAATCAAAATACATGCATGTTATGCCAAAAATCTAAAGGAAGCTCTCAATCACAATAGCTTTAGTATTTAAGATAATTCCAAATTGTAAGATATTGTTATATTTATTGTTGAATGTAATTGACATCAAATAATAAATTATTAAACACCTTGCTACCAAACCAACCTAGATATTATAGTAATATTTGTAGCATTCAAATGATAGATGCAATTTTTTATTTATGATCACTTATAGTTAAATTTCCCCATTGGCAAGTGGTTGGTCACATCAAAAGGGAAAAAGTGAGAAAATTTTATTTATTTAACCAAAAATCATCTTTATCATCATGGGCAACATTTAATAATCATTGTTCACATGTCAATATCATTCATGGCCATCACTTGTTCCTACTTGTAGTTTGCCACCCCATGCTCCACATTGGACACTAGAATCACACATTCTTTGTTTATTTTTAATGTAGGTTTTTTTATGATTGATGTGCATCATTGTAGTATTGCAATGTATTCTCTACTTTATGCAAATCAGTATTCTCCTTTAATTTTGTAGTGTTTTTCTCTAAGTGTTTCTTTTTCATGTGCCCATTCTTAGGTGCTTGAGAGTTGGCAACAATCATTTGTTGAAACTTGAGTAACAATGCAACTCAAAATGTTGATGTACTATATAACCTTTGATCTTTGATAAAGTCTAAAAAGCTTTGAGGTTGGGGGAACAAGTAGGGTGATGGGATGTAATGAAAAATAATGCCTTCTACCAACACTCACTTGAATTTAATTGAATGCTTTTGAATCTTGAATTCTGAATTTTCACTTTTGTTTAAACTTGTGTGCAATGTGCTTTTCTTCAAGATTCAAAGTTGCATTTTTTTATATGCAGCATATAGGGATCATTTAATGTGTTTAAACATGTTTTCAATCTAGAACCTTAACTCTTGAGTTCAAAACGTAATTTTTATTTTTTTAAAATTGTGTGATTATCTTTACATTTATATTGTGAGAGGGCATCATTTAGTATGCTTGAACAAGTGGAGTCACTGACTTTGTTGAGTGTTCCCTACTCATCAACTTTGCTTATCAACTTTAGAACTTGCAAGTGTGTGTGCACATTTTGTACATTACACCATAAAATCGATTGATCAAGATTCAAATAATAGGTCCTAACTATTGATTTTTAAGTCTATGTTTTTTTTTTGCATTCATTTTAAATGTTGTAAATTGTAACTTGCATGATGGTTCCTCTTAAACCCCTGGGGAATTTCGAATATCATCATTTGTTCAATTCACAAAATAAGGTTGGCAATGTTGTTAAAAGTAGCAACCAACATTTTGCAAAGAACAAATGGACACTATTCCAAAAATGACATTCTATCATTGACTATTTTCTACTAGACCCATTATTTATGCCATTTTTAGTCACTTATATCATTTGTAGTCATTTAAGACTAATCATAGAATGCCATTTTTGGTGTAGTGGGAATTCAATAACAAAAAGTTCACCTCATGTTGATTTAGAACTTTTGAACTTGATTCAATTGAAAAACCTTAAAAGAAATTGAATTTGACTATAAAAAAATAAAAAAGGTTTATGATTTAATTTGAAAATTTCAAGATGTATGCACTATGAGAAAAAAAGTTCTTTTGCAACTAAACTTGCAACTCACCATATTTATACGTTGTGAATATTATTGGATAACTTGCAAGAATTGCAAGAGTTGTAATTCATTGTATATACGATGCAACTCATTACAACTCTTTTTCAACTATTATGCAACTCCCCTATGACTACAATCATAATGTCATGTTAATGTCATTTTTCATCCATCCATCAAATTTTAACATGTGGCATTATGAAGATTTTTCATGATTTTTTCAAATATTGATATTCATTGTTCATTATTATTATTCATTTTAGATGGTCTTGATTATGACACGTGGAACAATAAAAAGTTGCCGCATGGCATATTAATTGAATTTTGGAAAACAAATATATATATATATATATATACCTAGGTAGGTCGATACATAACCATAGGTAAGTAAGTTGTTATAGCTGCAACCTACCTATTTACTTACCTACTTACCTAATTACTTACTATCTAAGTAGGTATAAAAGTAAGACCTACTTATGTAGGTAGGCAAATAGGTAGGTAGGAAGGTAGAATACTAGAAAAATAGGTGAACTAAAAAGTAACCACATAATTTTTTTAATTTGTTCTGTGTTTTGCCTTTAGGGTTAAATTTTTATGAACTCATCCCAACATGGCACATGTATTTTAGTGTGAAAATGCAAAAGAAAACACCTCCTTTATATAGTTTATGAAATGAAATATTAAAAACAAAATATATGCGTTAAATCTTTTTGTGGTACCCTAATTGCAATTGAGTTGTAATTATTAAAAATATTTTCCCACATTTTGTAATTAATTTGAAATTTATAATTAATTTTCTAACACAATTAATTAATATAATTCAGATACTTAGTTATTTGATTGATTCAAATAATTAATTATCAAAATAAGTATTAAATAATTAGTTATCAGAATAAATATTAGATGATTAATTATTTAAATAACTATTAGATAATTAATTATGTTGATAATTGTTGATTTGAATTCAAGTAAAATTCAATAATTACTCACCTACATTAACAAAGTTTTTTATCTAAAATTATTTGAATTAATTAATTAATTATATATGATTCATTACTGAGTTTCAATAATTAGCTATTATATAATTATTTATTTATTATCTGATTTAATTAAATACTAATTAATCAAATTTGATTAATGAAGTTATATGAATATTTTATTATTTAGTCACTAATTAGTTCATGGTAATTAAATATATTACATATAAATTATTAATCAAAAAATTAATCACAAATAATTCATTCTGAAATATTAACTAATAGACATGAATTTGAATATACAACATCAAGGTATATAAAGACATATTCATACGTACAGCCTTATTGAATGTTTAATAAAATATACACATTGCTTTTAATTTCAATTCTAAAATAGGCATTTACCTTTCATGAAATTATATGGTTTGATATGTGTGTATACCGACATAATATTGTGAATTCCAATGTAGTGAAATATTATTAACACAATAACTGAACATCAATCACAAAAAATAAGAATATAATATTTAGTACATTATTTAAATTTTATTTATTTAGATAATTATGAAAATTAATTATTTTAATTAATTATTCAATAATGGAATTGGCTTGTATTAATGAAGCATTTAATAATCTAGTTTAGAAAAGTTTGAAGTGTATAAGCAATGATATTTATATGTACATATTCATAAACATTTTAATACACTAGTCCAATCCAACTAAAGGCCTACATTTACACTTTCAATGAATTGCACAATTTGTAAATCTTTTAATAGTATGAGTTGCTACATAGTTAACAACTAATTTTAGATGAATTGAACACTTTAGTTCCAAAATACTTGACATAAGTATTTATGTAATGAAACCATAATGGCACATTTAATTGTAACTTAGTTGTAAAACTAGCCAATTTATTTGATTCTTAGTCGCAAACAAGTTGTAAATTCCAAATGTTATGGACCTTTATCTAACTGTACATGTGGCATGATCATATGCATCAACGCCATACACCAGTTACAAAGTAGTTGCTCACTGAACGTTAAAGCTACACTATTTGCCACACAATTGAGATTAACCACTTAGTTGCAAATTGTGATTATCATCGTATATATTTTGTGTACATATGCCCATATAGAGTCCAAGTTGCAACTAATGTGCAATTAAATTACAACTATGAAATATGTTGATATGGAATTTTAATTATTAATTCATCATATTTCCATATTGTAGTTGTACCTTAGTTGCATAGTAGTTTCTATGATGATCTAGTTGCATGCTAATTTAGTTTGTATGAACACAATTTCTCATAGTGATGGATTGCAAAACTTCCATGGCAAAGAGTGTATTAAATGAACATGGGTTTGTCACTAACATCATGTGCAAGATTTGCACAAAAATCATGGGGAAGGAAAAACAACTCATTCCTTAGTTTGATTATATTTTATAACCATGCATGGAAAAAAGAAACTTCCCCCATGGTTGGTGTTCCTAATGGTACATTTTATTGGGTTGAAGACTATTTAACATGCTAAAGGTGAATTGCGATATGTTTGTAGTCACCAAGAAAATGTGTTGGTTAAGGTCATGCAAGGTGTGGTAGTGAGGACTTGAAGAAAGTGGTTCAATTTGGGCCATAATGTTTTTCTTATTCTAGAAAGGAAAGCCCATGAATGAATATAAAAGTATGAAAGGTTTTGTATAATCCTTTGAAATACAAAATTGTTCACAAAAGCACTAGTGTAATAATATTGGCATGTCCATGGTTGAGATCATGCACAAATCATGCGCAACATGGTGCTTGTAACCTATCAAATTAATTTTGTTGGGCAAGTTCTATCTATGTTGAGCATGGTTTGTAGGTTGAAGATCTTGCTCCAAACCCTATATGCTTACTTCAATAAAAGCCTTTCAAGAGACACATGGAATGCAATAAATTTGATAAGATCATGAAAATAAAAACTTTATGATTTATTGAAAAGTGTCAAAACAAGGTGGATTTCATGTTGGAACTGCAAAAATGATCATTGAATATTATAATGTATTAATGAAGGTGGTTGTAAACTCCCTTACAACAACTTTATCAAGGTTAAATTTGCATTGATATATGTGACATTGAGGTTTTTATGAGTTGGTTGTCATAACTTTAGGCTTGGGCTTGTGACAAAGGTTGGCTCGATATGAGAAAAGAAATTGGCTAAGATTGTTGCCAAGTCACCCCTTGATTCAAACACACTTTGACAAGTGTTGAAAGCATGCATGATAAGGAGTCACAAAACTCCCAAAACGAATTCTCATTTTGGGAGTTGAAAGTTTTGAAGGTGACAATTCACTTTCAACTCTTCAAATTTCTTGAAGAATTGAAAGTCGAATTTTGAAACAAAATTTTGGGGAACAAACCTTGTCCAAATTGGACTTTGAAAAAACCATTGAATAGTTCTTGAAAAATACTATGTTAAAATGGGGTTGGATTCCAAAACAAAAACTTGTAACACAAGTTATGGTCATTTGAAGGGTTCAAAGTCAAACCTCCAAAATGATTAACCATTTAATCATTTAAAATCAACTTTGATTAAAAAACTTAATGTTGTTAGAAAGATCTTTTCAAGAGCAACAACTTTTGAGTGAAAGCATTTAACATTTTGTGATCCTTGTCAAAAGAAATGTAAAATAACCATAAACCAAGCCTTAACATATTAAACCTAGATATGTTATTTGCTTCAATGATCAATATGAACATGTCTTTTGAATTTATGTCAATGATATCGAAGAATCACATGTTTAAAATAGATTTATCAAAAATGCAAGTAAATGTTTTTTCACTTTGTAGGTTGTCTAAAGAAACAAAAAAGGTTTTGAGTAAATGAGATATTGGAACTTTTTAATTTTCTTGGATAATGCCAATTTAAAATTGACTTATGCACTTTCAACTTCTAGTGCAAAAGTAATAACATATCAATCTTTTGATGTAAAAGTAATTTTGAACACAATTTCATCAATTGATTTCAAAAATATTTTTTAACCTATTTTTAATGCACTAAAAAATTTTGAACTTTGTATACAACATATTTTTAACTCAATATTTAAAGCCCACAATGGTTCACAATATTTGAAAAGGTTTCAATTTTACTTTCTTGCATTTGTTTGTAAAAATATGATTATAACTTCAAGGATTACTTTTTTGTGTATAAATGATTGTGTTTTCACCTTTTTCCTTTGAAAGATTTCAATTCATATGCAAAATAAAAAAGATGTGACATCATGAAATGGTGGGATTCACAACTTTGTAGTTTTGATATTCATGCTTGGGAGTTTTGAAAAAAATGTCATTTCAATGTAATTTCCATGAAGAGTTGCAAAATATAATATAGGGAAGAAAATGGTGAAGCTTCTCTAGTTCAAACCATGGTGACTATTGTAAATCTATGTTATTTTGTGATTCATATGTGCATTATTTTGGTTTCAAACTACATAAACCACTTGGTCTTCTTAATTTGTGCAGTTTGACATAATTATAAGTTCAACTTAAGAACTTGTCCTACTCCCATCATGAAGCTCCCATGTTTTTTTCCTTGTTAAGAGTTAAGGAACAAACCTTAAATTTACATTCAATGACAAAACCAGGAATCAACAAGGTTCTTTACCATTGATTATCACTTGACAAATCTTAGGTTGTGTTACTAGTAATATTGTTGCTAATATTGCAATTGGTGAACATGTAATGAAGTTAGACCAAGCTTGAGATGTTTTTCTTGTTGGCCCACATGGCAATAATCAAATTTTGTCAAGCGTTTTTGTTTTCACATTATGTGAACCTTGACATTGCCTTTAAGTTCAATGTGTTTTTATTCTTGGTGGATTCCTTCTATGATTTGATCATCATGCAATAGATAACACATTTGAATACATGTACAAAACATTTAACCTCTAATTATAATAAATAACACATTAGGGTGAAACAATTGAATCAACTAACAAATGTTATGAGTTTTGTTACTAAAGAGGTGCACACTTAGGATGTTAAAATAGTCACAAATCAAGGTGAGGAAGTAATTGACAAATTGATTTCAAAATTGCAATTTTGCTTTCCTTCACATGGTGTAATGGAAGATTTGGAGATGATCTTCTATTAATATTAATTAATGTTAAATGGTGATGATTCCTTCAAGAAGCACATTAGTCAGATTAAGGGCCACTATTGCTACCCCAAGAGTGTTGGGCATGATTTGATATTGATCTTATTTTCAATGTCTTTTGATTTTCATATGTCATTCTTCAAGTTGACAATGAAAAACCTATTATGTCAACTATGGATTTTCATTATACAATGAACTCTTTGTCTTGAGTTTTGATTTTTTGATTTTTTTTTTCCTTTCCACAAGTGATTATACACAATTTACCATGGTGCAAATCATTAAGTTTGTTGAGGATGATCCTGCAAATTTTTGACCAGGATAGTTATTTAGGCTATGGTGCATTCTTCCTCCTAACTAGGATCGACATTTCTGAAAGTTGAAAATAAAAACCAACATAGATGGGGAACTTTTCAATTGGATGTGCCATCAAAGCCAAGAAACTGTTAAAAATAGAGGTAAACTATTTACTTAAAACCACAACCCTTTACAGGATTATTTTTCATTTTTTTGGGAAATTATCCAGATCAGATTTGCACACATCATTTTTTGGCCTATTGTTGTCAAACTAATGAAGGGTTCATTGTACACAATTCATAGTTCGGTCTGGATTCACAGTCTCAAACAATTACTTGCAATGAGGTTATAGGTTTAGAATACGAAAGTCTAGCATCCCTGCCAGCCATTTTTGTGTTACCCTACTAGTGCCACTTGGTTGGGCAACTTGCTATCTGGTCCCTAAGGTTCCAAAATAGCCACCCTTCTTAAGCGGAGTGACCTTTGCCTGTAAATATTTGATTAGCAGTTCAACTTGACAGATGATTTTGGTGGATGACTTGGTGGTCAGAGTGGGCTTATTGGGACTTGGCAGTGTTTATATTTTTCCTGGAGAAATGAAAAATAAAAAATGCAAAACAGTGATTTTGGAGTTTCGAATCAAACCAGTTCATCATTTAGCAATATTAGAGTTATCCATAAAGTCACCCTGTCTTTGGACCTGTTTTCACCCTCTATCCCCTGTTTCTTGGAAGATGTTAAATCGGCCAAAGAAATTGAATGCAGTCAGTACAAAAAGTACCGCTGCGATTTTTTCCTCAGTCTGACATTTGCCCCGTTTGTTTTTACCTTGTGATACCTAATCACTTTTTGGGTCTATGTTATGCATGTTTGGACATGTTATGAGTATTAAGGATATGTAACATGTGACTGGGCATGTTATGTGCCCTTGGAACATTCATAACATGAAAGGTTGTGAATGCAAAAACATGCCCGAGTATCACTGAATTTGTTTTAGAAAATATGAAAGGGGCAAAGGGCAGACTGGGGGGAAAAATGGCAGCAGTACTTTTGTACTGACTGCATTTAATTTCTTTGGCTGATTTAACATTTTGCTTATTTCAGTGGTATTTGCAAAGCAATGAAATTTTATTAAATCTCAGTCTGATGCACAAAGTTCGAGACTAATCATAGTAGTTTTACAGGTAGGAGCAGTGAAAATATATGCAGCAGCAGTGGAGGCGCTACTTACCCCTAAAATTGGTAAAAAAACTAGTTTGATCCTTGAATTTTCATTCCTAGTTACACGTTTGATGCCCTATTATGCCAAAACTGGTCTTTCTCACCCCCTAATCGCCAGAGTTTATGGAAAACTCTAATATATAAAGGATGTTTTAAAATTTCTACTTTCATATCTCATTTCTAGCTGAAATATCCAGCTAAATCTTCCTATGTATGATAGCCATTTGCGTTCCATCACAAATTTGAAAAAGAAAATCCTCTTTCCCGAAGTTGGCGTAGATGGGGAGCTGTTTTGGGGCGGAGCTGTGTAGCTAGACAATCCAGGGGAGGAAACAAAATGGGTGAAAAATGGAAATTTTTATGCTAGCCAACCATATCTGGTGTATCTGGTGACCTCTTTCCTTTTCTGTGGGTGTACTGTATTCTGTCCTTTCTGAAGTTGGGATTTACATGTTATGAAGATGCTTAAATTCGGAGTTCAGATGGGCTCAATAGTGTCTAACCAGTGTTGGACGATTCTCACTCATTTTAAAGAATCGCCGTTCCAGTTCATTAAGCTAGTGCATGAGAACAGGCCCAGTTCTTACTTCTTTAAAAACAGGGAGCTTATGAGAACCATCCTGGGTATCAGATTTTTCCAAAGAAAAAAATCCAGTTCTCAAGCGTGGCGGCTCTTCACAATTCGAGAACAGCCGGTTTTCTTGGTCAGTTCTCACAAGCCGAATCTCAAAAATTTCAAAAAAAAATTCTATTAATTTTTTGATAAAAAAAAGAGACTTGGAATATATTTTCAACAATTTATAAATTCACAATTTCATCTCTTTCAAAAGCTCCTTCAAATTGTTCCAGCTTGTACAGGTATGCATCTATCCAAATAAGTTCTAAAAGGTTAAAAGGGGATTTACAACCAACTCTACAATCATTGGGCCTATTTTTCTTTACAAAAATTAATTTTTCTAAGTTTTTAAATTGTAAATGATATCTTTTCAAATTAATGAAGATTCCAACTGAGGAAAAGATCCTTTCAATCTTTTGAGAACCAACATTCCCTAAAATCTAACAAGCAAGAAACCCAAATGTGGAAACATGGCTTATGTTTTTTCCAACACAAAGGGGACACTTGATCTCCTTCACATCCACCAAATAATGCTAAAAAACCAGCAGTTCTCTCTTAACAAAGTCTTTTGTTGGCTCAATACTTCTGTTATCATTTGAAAAACATCCAAATTGTAATCATCATCCATTTTCTAGTCAACAAAACCATTATTAGTTTTTGTCAATGGATGCAATTGATAATAACATTTGATGAGCATATGATATAATGACATTGTACCACATTGTTCAACAATTGTTACCCTTTGATCATGACCAATGAAAAAAGACACTAAGCAAAGATTTTTAAATTTTGAGTCCAACAATAGAGCTAACATATTATGTGTCTTTCTTTCATCAAATTTTTTCAAGGATGAAAGAAAATTATCTAGAACTTCACAAACCTCTTTTCTAATGTTGGAAGTTAAACAAATTAATTCAAATGTCACACTAGAATCCTCTTCCATTAAGGTTTGAAAAGATGGTGCAGTTTTTGGTTTTCTCAATTTCAAGCTCATGGAAGTGGCAAAATGAAGGGCATCACTTACTAACTAATGTCCCCTAAATTTAGAACACAATAAATTACAATAGGGGATAGACAATCAACAACAATTTGACAAATATGCCATGTCCAAGGGGGTGGAACTTTGGTTGTTATCTTTATTGAACTTTGCTTATTATAACAAAACATTATAATATCCTTGAATTGCAAAGCCTCTTGAAAAATAATGATTATGTTGGCAAACCTACAAAAAAAACAACAAATGATCAATATTTAAATTATAGCAAGTTTTAACAAAAACAATAATAACCAAAGAAACATTAAAGTTCTGATGATAACCTTGTTTTCACTAGAGTATTTAGTTTTCTTTAAGGAATATTCAAATCTACATAAACACTATTCCATTCTTGTCTACCTTTCCCTAACTTTTTTGGCCAAGTTATGCATTTCTACAAGTTAAATTGGGTAGTTTTGGCATATACATATTTCAAACCCTTACAAACTTTTTCATCAACTAAATCATATTAACAAGCCTTAAAAAATGCATGGCCAAAATAACTAATGTGGAAACTTTCTGCTAAATTTAAAATATCATAACTTACAATAGACTTCAAGGTTGTAATCATAGTGTTTAAGTTAAATATTTCATTTTTAACATAAGCAATGATTATTTTTCTCAAGTCATATTTGCCTAACAATTCAATTAATTATTTGGCTATTGTGTGCCCAAAGGTATTAGATGTTTCAAAAAGCCTAATTGTAATATGTTTTGGCTACCATTCAGCCCCCAAAAAGTTAGTAACAAGGGAAAAAATGTCATAGGCCCCTTTTGACATCCATAGATCAAAACTTGTTGTTATAGAATAACAATATGCCAAAGTAGGTAAAATAGATAATTGTTTTTTTTTTCCCACCAACTATAACAAAAAAATTCTTGAAAACTAAGGCAAAACAACCTTTAGAAACAAATAAAAACTAAATTTCTTTAACCATTAACTTTCAACAAGATGCATTGGCAAATGGTTTTTAACAATTAAAAGAGATAAATCTTTCGAAAACTACTTTTGTTGCACATCATCTGTCTTATAGGAATATTTGGTAGCAAAAAAATTGGATTTATAATAGTTCCACTTACATGAGGTCTTTTTTTTGTAGGTGTCTTTCCACATCTTTTAATAAACTATTCACTTCTTCAAACATTTTTGTAGTCATACAATGGTTTACATAAACATGTTCTTTTAATGTAGTAATTCCATTTGCACTATTATACAATATCAAACATTTCCTTGCTTGTGTTTTGGCATTTGTTATTAAAATCGGATTGGCATAATGCATCTCATCAATTGAGAACACTTAACATCCACTAGCTTATTGTGGACATAATAGATGATCTATGATCAACATAATGCATTTCTATTATCATTTTCCACTTTCTTCTTTGAAGACACAATTTTTTCAAGTTTTCATTAATTTTTTCTTCCCCCTTATCTACATTAAATTATTTTTTTCCATTTGCCCACTTGGGTGAATTTCAAACTGTTTTTCCATTCTCTCCTCTTCCTTTACAACATCATTCATATATATTTCATCATTATTACTTATTATGTTTTCATTTTGGGATGACTCTTCCATTATTAATTGCAAGATGAAATTTCGCCAAATGAATGAGGAAAAAAAACCAAACAATAATATGCAAACCTTTAGGATACTAACAAGCAAATTTATGAAAGCATTTACAAGAATATTTACAAAGACATTTACAAGGGCATTTACAAAAATGAAGTGCAATGTAAGGTTTGGAGTTTAGAATGTTAAAGTTGAGTTCAACAAAAGAATAATCCTACAACCCAAAAACAAAAGAAAATAATCAAAAGTTGAAACAAAAAAAAACTAAATTAAACAAGCGAAAAATATCAACAAAATAACAAAACTTTTGAAACTCCCAAAAATGAAACATGAAAAAGATATTTAAAAAAAACTTACATTATTTTTCTAAGATGACACCTTGCACTCCCAGCTTTAGAACTTACACATGGCAAGAAGGGTGGGGGGGATACATCACCTCAACAAGCAAGTAGTAGCAATGCAAAGCAAGGAGTGATGAATCACAACAAGCAACAATAACAACACAAGGAAGGGTGAGGTGAGTACCTGGAAAAGACATGGAGCAACAAAACAATAACATAAGGTGAAGAACAACAAATCAGAACAAGCAACAACAATGCAAGCAAAACAACTCATCACAACAAGTAGTAACAACACAAGACAAGGAACAATGAATCACAATAAGCACCAACAACAAAGCAAGTTGAAGGCAATGCATCACAACAAGGGCAACAACACACAACAAGGGGGCAACACATCACGGCAAGCAACAACAACACAAGACAAGGAATGATGTAGCATAACAAGCAACAACAACACAAGGAGAGGAATGACAAACAATGACAATGGCAAGGAGTGAATGCAAATGCAAATGCACAAAAAAGAAAAAAAAGTGATGAACAAAAACCTGAAACACACATTAATCAGATAGAAAAACCTCTTAACTTTTATATTCTTCTCCTCTCATGGTCTCCCTTGGTGGAGGTGCCACCCTAAAACTTTTAACCCTAAACCTAATTCCAATGTACCCATTTTCCCTTCTAGACCCTGAGAACCGAATTTGAGTTTTCATTTGAAAATCCATCCGGTTCTTCTTTTTTTGGTTTTATAAATTTCCAATTCCAGTTCTCCTAATCGATTCTCACATGGGTGAGAACCTTAAAACTGGTTTTCAGCCCAGTTTTCACCCAAAATGAGAACAGACAGTTCTCAATGTGAGAACCAAGTCACCCAGTGAGAACCACCCAACAGTGTGTCTAACCTAGCGAAGCGATGCTTACATTCTTCACAAAGCTTGCAGTGGAAACAGAAGCCCTGCTCATGGGCCTAAGGAATAATTATGCACTATAATGTGCCCTCCAGTTACACTACAAAAAAATTAGAGATTTTCAAGAAAGTGGGTTTGGAATTGGGGCCCCATAAACATGCACAGTGTGTACAGTGCTCTCCAAGAGGGCCAGGAGATTGTCAATTGTGCATTACCAGGGTCAGGAAATCACAATTCACGTCGTGCATGAATGAGCCTACAAAATTAGAAAAGCTTGAGAAAGTTTTTAAGCCCCACAAAATTCCTCACCCCTGTCGATCTCCATTACTTTCCCATGTTTCATGATTAGAAAGCTCCAAGAATTTTTTCTACTTTTGGTCTGCATCACTTTTTAGACCTTGCATCAGCTCTATCATTTTGCAATAATTAGGTGGGCCAGGCAATTGACTTGAATTCAAAGGCTTTTTAGGACCTTCGAAACTTCCAACCCTGAAAACCAGGAGTTGAATATTGGAATTTGGTGCAGCTAAGAGCACACCTGCTGCCAGATGTTGCCAACAGCATCTCCACAACATGCCCGCTAGAGAACAGCTTTCTTCAACTCCACCTCTTTCCCTCATGTATTTTTCTCCTGTCACCTGTGGGACCAAGTGTCGAAAACTACAAACATTGAATATTTGAAACCCTTGTCATTTACTCTTAGGCTTCACACTTCGCCACAGGACCATATGACTTGAAAAAGTGTTTCGTATGCACACACCATCCTTCCCGCATGGTGCACCTGTGGGTTCTGGTTCATCCAACAAGGACCATATGGGAGTGAAAGAAGCTGCGGTGGGGGGTAGTCTGACTCAACAAGCAAGAACTTGGAAACACCATGGCTTATGATGGGGCATTTTGGGCCATTGACAACACACATCTCATTGCTTGGTAACAGGCAAGTTATAGCTGCATAACTTCTGTGCTCACTCTTTAGTGGAAGGACATACTGGATCTTCGATGAGACATAGAAAAAGGGGCAAATCATACAAGGAGATTTTCCATTCTGGTAAAGACCTGACAAAAAAAATTCTAGTATTAGGGGAGGGCAGGTTCCAAACCACTCAGCAAATTTTTTTTTTGGGAAGATCCTTCCAATCCATGCTGAGTGGTTTGGAACCTGCCCACCCCTAACACTAGAATTTTTTTGGATTTGGAAGGATCTTTACTTTGGGACAAGGGCATTACCAGAAGTGAGACCACCCGCAGCTGCTGCCTTCTGTGACCCCTGATTTGGGCTTCTTCATCTGGTAATGCTCTTGTCCTAGAGCTTTACACTTTAGACTCGTTTGCTCTCTATTGGAAATCTATCACGAGTTGCTTCAATTCTGGGGCAAATTTGATGTGCATGCAAGTGAAGGAAATTTTCCTGTAATGTGAGTTGAATGTGACAGGGATGTGCATATGCCTCTGAGAAGTGATATTTCAAGCAGGCTAAACCTTTCACTATGGATACTGTAATGATAAAATTTTCAAAATGGGGAACACTGAGACTAAACTAAACCGTATTATTTCACAAGAAAGCAATAAAGCAAAAGGGAGCAAAATGACAAACCAAGCTCTGCTTCCACTTTGTTCTAGACATCGGTTAAAGAGTAATATGTTACTTAATGTTGCCAAGCGCTAGTGCTGATGCGAATGCTGAATTTCTGATTGGGAGGAAGGACACCAAATTGTGTTCATGCAGCACGTCACATGCAAAGCAATACTGTATCTGAAAGTTTCAGATTTTGTCACATGCTTGGTGAATAACAGCCAATTGGCTTGACTTGATTGGTGTGGGTGGCCTTAAATTCTGGACTTGGATGTGAATGCCGTGTATCTCCATAACATTGATTGAAAATTCCAATCCTAATAGTATAGGAAAAGCATTCAATGGGACTAGGCATATTTTCTTATTTTTTCAGTTTTGGGGTTTTGAGCATGGCAGTTCCCATTCTCTGTAGTCTGCTAATCCATTTGTCCATCAAGTCAAATTGCATGTTGTATCTCTCATGTGTGCCTCCCAATTCTACCACAGATATGTTGGCAACACCATCAGAAATTGAGAACTCCAAGAAAGTGGCACCAACACTAGATTGAAATGTTGGAAATTTGTAAAATTGCAAAGCTAATCGAAATGGATCTCATAGATTTAAACTAGACCAGTAGATGGTCCAAGGGGATATGAAAATCATTAGAGCTAAGTGCAATGTACCACACATTCTTATTAAACACCAGCTCATCGTATTGCTGTCGTGCAAGCATGGTTTATGTAAAGCTCCAGTTTAATTGCTTTTCCCTGAATAGAAATCAGCAGTGTGTATAATCTTCAAGACTAATAAGGATTATCGACAACGCACCTCATCTAAAAGACCAATTATGTGACCCAGCACCCACCCATCTGTGCACCATCCATTGGAATCCCCTTAGGACTCAATTGTGGATGAACCAAGGCTGAGTTACCAAGGCAACCCGCCTTCTAAACCCCTCTTCCGCCTTCCCCTACCTAGGTAAGTAAGTACCATAGGTAAGTAGTAATGAGTGTAAGTGGCTACTATGTGCATACTTAAATATGGAAGGCATTCAGTGGCTACTAGGTAGGTGGGTAGATGCATGTGAATAATTAGTACATAGTTTACCTCTGGTTAGCTACTGGACAAGAATACAATGAAAAGGTATTTCCTGTCCACACATCATCCATCCTCCACAGTGCACTGGTGGGTGCCAGTTAACCCTTGCTTACAAGACCATATCCAATACTATCAGGTCTAGCTGGAGTCCTCATCACTCAGAAGCATGGAAGCCGGAATGGTGTTACTCATCCAGCTAGTGGACAATGGAGAGGACATCTTAAACTTTGGGCAACACACAAGTTAAAGAAGACACACAAACAAAAGTGACACCAATTCCTAAAATTTAGGCTATGAATTTTTGCTGCCTTGGGTGAACCAGCACCCAAGATAAAAATCTTAAATTACATTGAAATAATTTCTAAATATTACAAATATCCTCTGTTTCCACTATCTTAGGGTCTCTGAGTTTAAATGTAACATTTTTGGGGCTTAATATGGCCACTAAGAGGCCTCACTCCAAAGGGTGAAGGTACCAACCTGGGTGCTGGTTCACCCTGGCTTGAATTGCAAATGCACATGAGAGTGTCTTTCAGTCTACGATGGCAATGTACACTGAGGGTTGAATCAGGAAATCTGCACTATCTACATTCCACTCAGAAGTCTCACACCTAGGGTCAATCTGTTGCACTTTACCACAAAAAAAATTAGAGCAAAGATTGAGGGAAGATATGGGCTAGTCTCAGGGGGCTGTAGGGACGGTACTCACCAACATTTTACACACAATAGTACCTCTATCATCGCTGAAGTCATTATGGTCAAATCTGTCCCATTGCACAAGGTTGATGCATATCCAACCCTTTAGTACCTTTTCCCAGCTTTAATTTATCTTCCCCCATAGAAAAATGGCACAAAAGAACAGTAAAATAAGGACCAAATGCTGGAACCAGAGACATAGATTCCCTGAGTAGGAACTGCTTTTGTACTTCAAAGTGCTTGCTTTTTGTCCAGATTATACAAAGGAGGCCCCTTGGTGATGATGATATTGTTTTTTCAGCATCTCTCAGGGGAGCTTGTTTGTGTGGAAAGTGTCCAGTTAGTTTTCATCTAATGCCTAGATACACTCTTTCTGATTGAGGAAGAAAAGTTTGGCTGAGAGAATCTCTGAAGGTGTGAGTCCTCAAACCAGCCTTGCAAGAAAGAAGCTGGTTGGTGATACCTGGAAGAGTACTTTTACAAAAAGCTGAATTACCAACTTTTTGTGCACTGAGGTGGGTTTAATGGTGGATAGTACCATTTTGTCCGGGTGAGCCTGAGGAAGTCCTCAAATAGTACAGTCTAGTTGCTTCATGGGGCTTATTTAACAAAAGGATGTAAGTAAGAGCAAGAATTCTCAAATGGTACATTCTATTTCCTCCATGGGGCTTATTTACTAAAGGATGCAAGTAAGAGCAAGAATTAGCCTGTGCCTTCTGTTGGGGCAAATATGAAAGTCAATAAATGTAGTGAATTTTATCCTACCAAGAAAATCGTGTATGTAGTAGTATACAGAAACAGCCATTGTACCAAAAACAGAAGGTGTTTTGCAAAACTTGACCAGGGTAAGGGTTTCTCACTACGTACCATTGGGCCCTTTCAGTGGACATCAATGCAAGGGTTAAAATGTTAACCATCTGAGAGGCAACAAGCTGAGCTACATTTTCACCTTTGAGCGGTGGTGCTATAACTGTGGCCTGGTGAGTGAGCAGCTAGGGCTTATGTTTTCACGCTACCTTGTGGAGCTGGCTTGCACTCTGCTTTCGTTGCAAAAACAATCCTGTAGCCACTTGTAAGACTGGACAGACAACACTTGTGATCAAATCAGAATTTCGAACTGTGGAGAATATTGTGCACCCTACACATCTCTTTTAACTTATTCACTTGGTTGCTTCATTCAAACATCATAAGGATATTTTGTCAATTTCCTCTTGTCCAGATGAACATGAGACTGGCTGAATACCCCCCCATGGAGCTCTGTCCGCCGCCTGTTTTTCTTGTCTTCTTGCACATGTTTTTCGGCCCTGCATAGTTCTGCATAAAACTATGCAGCATGGTTCTACATGTTCTTTTTATTTTGCAAAAGAACTTACAAAACGCTTTATAAATAAATAAATTATTAACTCACGGGATTCGGAATGTGGACTCTTCTGGAATTGATCACGCTACTATCCACTGGAGCAGATTCAGAGAATGAGGGACATGTATTTTATTTCGTATTTCAATAACTTCTACAGTCAAAAAGTCCCAACCCTGCTGCAGAACCACACGGTTCTTCGCAGGGCTTCACTGTAAGGCCCAGAAAGGGCGCCAGATAGTGCTCGATGGAGGGTATTTAGCGTCTCGCACGAGACGGGGCATGATACTATATGTCCTATAAGACCTCCTCACCACCACTTTCAGACCTTGAATGATCAGATTCCATATGTAGGAAAAGCTATTGTTTCATAAGCTGCCAAAGATTGTTACTTTGCTGGACTTTGTTTGCTTGGATGCAAATTCCTCTTCCACTTCTACAATGATTCATGTTGAGACCTGAAAGTCAGCCTAGGTCAGAGTTATAAATCTCTCTAGACAGCCAGAAAGCTTGGCTTGGGTAATAGAAATAAAGAGCATAAGACTATGCCAAAATGCAAGAACAATTTTCTGTCTCCAGGGGTTGCAACCTCCACTTGATGTGTTTCTCAGCTGCAAAAATCTAGAAGGAAAATTTTGGACCCAGTGAGTGTGTCTTTTTCTCTCCCCCTTAGCAGCTGTAGCACCCCAAGGAAGTTCCAATCAGACCTTTTTCTTATGCAACATTAACCAACAAGTAGACTACCCACCTTACCCATTATTAAAAGAAAGTTTGTTGGTACAAAAGAATGTTCTACATGCAGTCCTTATAAGTTGGACTCTATGCCAAAACACTCCATATTCGCACTCACAAAAATGTTGTAAACAACTGTGTAAACATTTGTTACCTGTGCTAAATTCAAAATTTAGCTCACAAGGTTGTGTAGAAAGTTTGTCCCAGCATATGCCACACATTAACACCAATAACACACAAGCTGGTGAAGAATGCTCTCTAAACTTTGTTTTTTTAAAATTGTGATTTTTTGCACATACTTTTTCTAGAATGATTTCAAGTTATTTCAATTGGTTCTTACCAAGGAGGGCGGAGGGGGGGGGGGCATGGCAGGTTTTATTTATAGAATAAGAGGTAACTTAAACATTGAAGCGGCAAAAAGCCAAAAGAAAGCTAGAGTTAAGAACCAACATGAATGGACTCCTATTCACCATAGCCCACTTCCTAATTATAGGGAGCGCCGTCTCTGGCCAAGAATTTAGTGACAAAGAAAGTGCGTTATAGGATAGGAAACCTGACAAAGCACAGGTGAACCTTCCTCATACCGTAGGCGAATCTACATGAGGGCCAGGGTGAACCAGCACGTACAGTTGGAACCTTTAACCTTTTTCTTCAAGTGAGGCCTTTTAGAGAGTATATTTAAATCTGGGGAAATGTTAAATTTGGACTCTGAGATCCTGATTTTAGTCTTCTAATATGTAGACCCTGATTTAGTCTTAGAATGGGATATTTATAATCTTTAGAAGCAACCAAAAAAAATTTGGGGATTTTACTTATATGGTACAATAGTAGGTGCTCGTTCACCTAAGACCCCCTTTTGTGGCCATTATTTTAAGCTTGAAAGGTTGTACCTTCAAGCTCAGATTTTGTCCTTAGCCTACCATATACTTAAAGTTAACTTACCATGGTTTTGTGAATCCAGATTTGAGTACTGAACTCAGGTGGCTTTCCCATTCCTTGAGCAAGCAACTGGAGCTTTGCTTGCACGGCGTTGGGTGACAATTAGCGGTGGACGTTTGGTGAGACCAAGCGGTGTTTGTTTGGCGGCTTGTCGCATTGTAATACACAGTGTGATTACAGTTTGCAGGGGAAGAGTTGGAGATTGTTTTTTTCCTTCAGATTCTTTTGCTCATTTTTTGATGTAGAAGGGAAATGCTGGAGAGGAAGAGGATTTGAGTTTTTGGAATTTCAGAAGAAGAAGAATTTGGTTGGTTTTTATTTTCGTGGGGGAAGATTTGGAGACTATTGAGATAGGTTTTTGAGGTTGTCAGAAGAGAGGATCTTGGAGGTGAGCTAGAGTTTTTTTGTTTTGTTTTCCTTTTATTAGGTGAATTTTAGTTCACTTGAGGAAGAGGAATTAAGAAGCTCTGCAGCTTGTGTGGTGACGATGGTGGGGAGAATCGATGCCTTTGCGCAGCGGCAGCTGTTGCCACAACAGAGTCACTGTGAGCCGGGACTTGCAGTGACGCGTGGGTCGTCTATGCGGAAGGGTGGAATGGAGACGAAGAAAGGGAGGAGAAGTCGTGAGCCCGGGAGGTACAGAGGTGTGAGGAGGCGGCCTTGGGGACGGTACGCGGCCGAAATCAGGGATCCTAACACCAAGGAACGGAAATGGCTGGGGACGTTCGACACGGCGGAAGATGCTGCAATAGCATACGACTGGGCTGCGCGATCGATGCGAGGTGCCAAGGCTCGCACCAACTTCGTGTACCCGACGCACCACACTTGCATCATGTCCACAACCCTGGCAACAGATCGAAATTCGAGAGCAGCAGGCGATGATCATTCTTACCGTGATCAACATCAGCAGCTACAACAACTGTCGGGTTCTGAAGTATCGAACAATAATTTCTGTGCTGTCAATGTGGGGGCACCCGCGAGCAAGCCACGGAAAGAGGATTGGACGAACACTGGGTTCCATGACTCGCAGATTTCTTCGCGCGGTGATGCCTACGAAAGCATCTATCAGTCGGTGGAGAAACTAGCGCAAGCTATCAGTGACATTGGACCGGCGACGAGACCGAGGCCTGCCTCGTCGTCGTCGCTGCTGTTGCCGCACACGGATCCGAGGGGCCAGGATAATATAAATGGGACATGCATGAGGGAGGAGGGAAACGAAAGTGCGGTGGGGAGAAAACAATGGCTGCAGTCGGACTACACATATGAGTGCTCGCTGTATGAATCCGCATCCCGTGCACCGAAGAGCAACTTGACGCCTCCAATTCTTCAGGTACACTGGGGGGTTTTTTTCCCCCACATACTGCCTTCTTCTTGTCATTAACTACACCCATTTTTGTACTACAAATTTAAAAGGCGACATATAGCTCTGATCTCTGACAAACTGCAAGTTCTCGTCGTCTGCAGGATCAGATCCCAGATTTTTGCGAAGAACCACCAGGAGGAAGTTGCGCCGGACTCCTCAGTCCCTCGTGCAACTCAACCATGGCTCCTCTCAGCCATGGAGCTGCTGCATTAAGCCATCAAAGTTCGTTATCTGTCCCATTGACCACCAGCTCCGAGGCACCACTACACGTACGCAAGTACTCGGAAGAAGTGGACACTCTTGCTCAAGTCATTGCTCAATCTTCTGTAGACTTCAACCGTCCCATGATCACCGCCGGGAAGCCTCCGCAGCAACAACAACATGAGCAAACACCACCTGCATCTCATAGGAACTGTATGGTTTCGACGCAAGTCTCGTACTCCGAAGATACAACTCCATCGCTGCCTGCCGACTCTTTGTCTACGCCTGACAGCCCGGGACTATTCTCTCTGTCTTCGGAAGCTGAGTCGTATGGCCCAAGTCCTACTGCCGCCGAGGTCTCTAGTCCTCTGTGCAGTAGTGGTAGTGGTATAGTCACCAGCCCAAGTCGGAACCCTGACAACCTGCAAAGCATCTTACCTGCAAATCTGAGCTGTCCCGCCGTTGAGCGATGGAGCCAACCGCAATCACGAGACTGGTCTTGGGGTGAACCAGCTGCAGCAGCGGTTCAGATACCACAGGTTCTGCAAACAGCCTGCACACTTGCAGCAGCTTGGCAATGCAGTAATAGTCCCATGGAAGAGGTCAAGTGTGAGCCTGCATCATCATCAGCAGCTAGTTGGCAAACCTTGTGTGCTCTTCCAGCTGCTGCTGCTGCCTGGGCGCAGACCCCAAGAGCATCTTGCGAATTAGTAGGCACTCGAAAGGATGACTGGCAAGATTACAACATTAAGAGAGCAGAGCAGCAGCAGCAGTTTTCTGGCCTGTTAGGAGACTTGGTTGGCGAATCCTTTACTACAAATGACACTCTTTATATGGAGTCTATTCCATTCCCAGAGCATCCTCTAGATGATTGTCACCTATTTCCTTTTCTACTTGATGAATGCAGGATATTTGTATGACTCTGATTTTGCTCACTTATAGAGGGCATTCATAGCACATCTCTTCAGAGTAGCAATCAGTTCCAAACCACAATGAAGGCAACTTTGAAATCTGTGAAACCTTCGAGGCTGGCACAGAATGAAAATTTGTCCACAGTGTCACTCTTTATTCTCAATCTTTGCAGCTGATGTAGGCATAACCTGTGAATATAAAAACCTTTTGTTCATAGCAGACCTTGCATCAATTTGCAACAATAGTACTTCAACATCTTTTGGAATACACATCACAATCTCCTGCAAGTCCTCAGTTGTTGGTTTTTGCATTGCAGAGCTGGTTCAAATCTTTTGTTTAGTCTCTTCCGGGGCATCTCTTCTGTTTTGCTAGTGTTCATATTTGCAGTGTAAATGAGGCTAGCGCTGCATTTTTGCATATGTACAAAACCATCTGCAAGGGTTGCAGCAGTATCTGATGTTTGGCTCAAGTTCTCTTGCTGTTCATTTCTGTGTTCACTCTCTTACCTTTGGTTCAATCCCACCAGCTTCACTCTTGAAGATCTTATATGGGTGGATGATGTTTGTTCCCCTTGTGTTTTGATTCTCAAACAGGACAGTGGACTAGACATCCTGAATTATGCTGAGGGGTTGGAATGGGCACTGATGAAGTAAGTGGCAATTTTGATGTACAAGCCACAAACACCAAAATTATGTACAGATTTGTGAAAACCAATGTAAGCACCATTCTGCAGGGTGACAAGGATCTTGGAAGTGAACCGTGGCTTAATGTTGATTTCCATCTGGTGAAGAGACAGTTTAACTAGTGTGGTCCTTGAACATTGGAATCTACCCAATTTCATGTATATATGTCCAACTAGAAGATCAGGAACAAATTTGTGTATCAGATGAGAGTTTCATTTAGACTGGGAGTCTGCATCCAACAAGAGTTTGATGCTGTACACAACAGCCTTCTCACAAATTGCCTAACACAGGGCATTAATGCTGGTTACAGTATTTACCAGGAGGATATGCACTTGAGACAAGCCCTTTTCTTTCTGATGAATGATACTTTTCAAGTACTTCTCACCTGAGGAATGCTCATCACAAGTTCCTGTCTTATATGAAGACATGGATTCACCAAATTTTGATTCTATTGGGAAGAGAAGGCAGTAGCTGTTGCAGACAACATAGTAGATGGCAGTCGAGGGACATCTCACATTAACCATAAAGATGGACAATGTCACTAGAGCAGTGAAATTGCCTACAATTAACCGTGAAGATAGACAAGGTCACTAGAGCAGTGAACTTGCCTACTGGAGAAGGCTTAAAGGTTGTATTCTTGCATACCATAGGCAGTCAAATTGAGCAATTTGGACACTTGAGAATATTTGCATCATTCATTTTACAATGGCAAAATTTTACAGCTAGCCATTGAAAATTGTGAATAGGTTACAATTGCAGGGAAAAAGCTCTGCAGGTTGACTGTTGTAGTGTTCAATACATCAATTGCATTATGAGGTGAGTCAGTTCTATGAACATCCTACTGGTGCAAAGGTGCTTGGAATGCAAATTACTTCCACAATGCAAGCTTGCTAAGAATAGTGCTATGAGAATAAAACTGATCACAAACACCACAATGGACACAGGACCTGAAGCTATACAATCAATATGAAAATTCAAAGCAAACTCCAACTGGAAGAGGTACATTGCAAACACAATTGCACCCACATGGGTGACCACAACCATTTACCAACACATGACCTGCAAAATAAACTAGAGCCCATCTATATCATTTAATTTTCTGCATTACATTTAGATGTTCTGGAGATATAAAGCTCATCCATCATCTCCAAAAGAGACCTCAAGAGACGGCTCTTTTGAGCAGTAAGTGGTACATGAAGCTGAACATGAATGCCCTTGTTGAGCTTCAGATCTCCTTCAGAGTTGCCCAGCTTAGCTCCTTGACACCCACACAGATAAATACAATTCAACTCTGTGTTGATCTCCTCTGTAGCACTTTACAAATGCCATGCTTGACAAGTGTCTGAGTAGTTTCTGCCTTGGGAAGGATCAGAGAAATCCTGCAGTTCTGAGGCAGCATTTCAGCACAGTATCTAATAACATTTGAGCATACATTCACTGGTCATCTAAATTAATTTTCAGCAGTTTGCTGGGTTTGTCCTGACAACCAATCTCTTGTGCTGTTTGATTAGGCTTGCCCCTTCCATGTAGACATACAAATTCCTTCCAGACTCAGGGAAGCTGGTTGGATTGGACCTCTTCCAGTCAGCTTGTTAATGCAATGCATCATCTTCTTTTACCAGCTTAAGGATTATACAATGGAAATCATAGTAAAAAAACTGCTACAAAACTAAAAGCAGAGTCCAAATGTGGCAAAAAAAATTTCAAATAAAAACAATTTCTTTCCATATTTAGATTCATGCGATATATATGAGATGGCAAAGTCTTGGTGGCATATGATTTAAAATATGAATTGTTTACATGAGTTGTTCGAACCCAAATTTAAAGAGGAAGCCTGTCAGCATACAAATATACTTCTAGCTCTATCCATAACAATCTAATTATTATGTTGTGTAACTCCACCTCGCTCAGAAAGTAACAATGCAATGGCTTTGTGATGAGTATGCTTTTCTCTTACGAAAAACCTTGAAAGCTCTGATTAAGATATTCCCAACCACTGTTAAATTGAAATGCAAAGATCACAATTCTAGCGTCACATACAAGTCTAACACAAGGATACCTTGAAGTAGGATATTATTCATATTATCTGCCACCAAAACAAATGAATACAAAACTTGAGTGATAATTTTTGGAACAAATGAGTTAATAACAAGAGTTGTCAATTCAATCAATAAGGGAAAGATCACAAACATCATTGTGTCTCACCTAGGTGAAAAACACTTTATTTGTGTTCATGAATTGAAATAGGAGTACATAAACACAATCAACACAAGCAGGTAATATAATCAAACACAATTACATCAGGATGTGTGATACTAATGACATTAACAAGGCCTTCAAAGTCTATCACTTGTGAAATGAGTTTGTGACAATAGGAGGAATGTGTTATAATGTCCAATTTATATAATCCATCTTTGATGCATTAAAAAAAAGAAAATTTTGTAAAAGAATGTCAGTGATATTTCGGGTAAGTGACAAAATAGCCTTCTTGGTTAATACACTTGTTAATGGATAAGAATATAAACTAAGAACAAGAAGTACATCCATGAAAGTGGTTTGTCCTTTACAAGATAATGATGATGATATCAAATCTACGCGATCAATGTTATTTTATTTTGTTTTTAATTTAGCCTAAGTGACAATCATGCTTGGGAAAATTTAGTCATGTTTGCCTATAAACCAAAATGAAGTACAAATCTTTAATCGACCTTTTGTATTTATGGCCATATGCACTAGAAACCAAATATAAAATTTTGACAATTTTTTTCTCATTTCCAGGAATTGAAACCTTACAAAATCATTGTTCAACTTGATTACATTGTCCCTTTCAACTAGCATAAAACTATAATTTGGCTAGAGATATGAAAACTAACATGACTTGTCACTTTTTACTAATGACATCAATTGTAGTGACAAATTTTATTATTTAGCAACCAAAATATTTTAGTCAAATAGAACAAAAAAAGGACATGACCTCCAATCAAAGTGGCCAATGGCATAGTCAAATGGGACATAACATGTGTCGACAAACATTATTGTAATTTAATTCTTGTAATTAGTATACATTAAATATAAAGTATCATAAATAGGATTAAATATGTAGGTTTATAACAATGCTTGAAGATTTAAAATAGGATTGCAAATTTTATATAGATTATTGTTAGATGAATCCTCACAAAATTGTTATTATATATTATCATTACATATCACATTGCATTATCAATGTGAATCAAGTGACTACATACTATAATAATTTTTTTAATCTATCATGTGACAATGTCACATTGAACATGACTAATAACACCACCTTGGAATACACTTAGCATTCAAATCATGTTATAGTGCATCACATGTGACACAAATTACAGTTGCACAACAATTGTGAGAATAAAATCACTTTCCAATTTATTACAAACAAGCACAATTTTTTTAAAAATTCATAACATATAGCTCAAATATGGACAAACATTATTAAAGATTTGTTCATTAATACAATAACTTGCAACAAAATTAGAACATATAAAGCCATGACATTATGAAAATTATCTAGTTTTTTGTGATCCACACATGAACTTGATCCAAAATCAAACATACCTAATAAAAAATTTGAATAACAATAGTATGTACAACAAGAAACTTACGAAAAATTCATCTATAAAGGTTGAACTTGAAATCTCCACATTTATAAGATCTTCATGTAATCAGAAAATCAAATAATCAAAAACTAAAATTGCATGGCTTAGTTGATGGCACATTAGCACATCTATTTATGAAGAAAAATAGTTCTTTTTCTTTTTCTTTTTTTGGTTGGGTCACATTGAGATCTCCCAAACCATGGTTCCCCCTACCATGTTTTTAATACTATTGGAAAGCCTTTGATGTGTACAAGTGCACCAAGATGGTTTGGCAGTGTTTAAACATATCATACAAGCATTATTGAATATTAAACAATTTTGTCAAATAAAATTCAACAAAGTAAAATTTGAATGTTTTGAAAAAATCACTCTAAGCTCTTGGTATTATTGAGAAGACCTTGACAAAATGGAATTTTTAAAGGTGGTTTTAGACCTAAAGTGGGGAAGATATTGAATTTTGAGTAATTTAAATCATTATAGTTAATTAGTTAAAAAATTTAAATAGTTTTTCTCATAATTGAACTTTATCATCCAAGTCTTGTTCACACTTGGAAGATTTAAATAGTTTTGTATTTGACCACAAATCTATCATTGTTTACACTTGGGCTAACAACACAAACCATACTAGTGACAATGAAATGACTTGTACTAAAATTCAAATGATCTCCTTATAAAAAGACAAATGGTTTAATATATATATATTGTGTGTGTGTGTGAAATTTTGTTAAGTCAAAATTTAATTCATTTCTATATGTAAACATATTTTTAATGAAAAAATTAAACTCAATGACAAGAAATGTCAAATGCATTTATAAAATCAAAGGTTGACATGTTGAGGGCATGGATGTGTGGAAAAGGGTGCCAAGGTGTGTGCACCCCAACTTGGATAAGTGAACACCATATAAAATTGAATATTAATCAATTTTCACTTATGCATACCAACATTTATTGCCCATATTTGACAAAAACCAAATCATAGGGCTACAAAATATGTGATTTTGATGAATAACTATATCTTAAGATTGTAAATGTTGGTTTTTATTTTTTGATAACCAATGGAAAAATTATCAACATTCATTTTGATAAAGAATAACAAATTAAATCACATCATGGACACATTTTTTTCATTCAAATTTTATTTGAATTTTCCATAACATTAAAAAAATCAAAGCTCTTTGAGCACATAAAAGATTTGTGAAAGATTTGTACATGATCAATTTTTCTCTTATTTAAATTGAACATGATTGAAAAGAATAACAACAAATTAAATTTGTGAACACAATTTGAATTTTTAAAAAACCTCAAAGATGATCGAAATATTTGTAAATTATGTCTAATTTCATGAATATATTTTTGAAAGTTCTTGGGGAAATAGATTCATTTATGTTATTGAAAAAGATATCAAAGTAAAAATGCATTTCAAAATTTGGATGTGCAAAGAATATTTGAACATGTTTGTAAGTGTGTGTTCAAAAGATTTGTCATGACATGAAATGTAATAGTTGGTTAAGCACTTGCTTTGTGGGCATTGAGGTGAGGAGTTCAATTTCCACTTATCACATCCTATACATGTGATTCATTATATGTGTAAATTTAGTTACCTACTGTGTCAAAACCCTACCCTATAGGTTTGAAATGAAGCTAAGGCATGACAAGAGGAATAACCTAGGAAAAGGTCATAGGATTCAAACATATTTTTACAAACATGGGATGTGAAAATTAGAGTTTCATGTTGTCCCAAAATTTCAAAATAAGGTTTGGGGAACCAAAATTGTTCAAATTGGGCTTTCTTAAGATTATTGAAAAATAATTATGTAAAGTGAATTCACCTTCTTCAATTCAATATCTAAAACATTAAAACAACCACCAATGGGGTCAAATCAACTTTGATTAGAGCATACAATATTGTGTTGAGAAAGTTTTTTCAAAGGCTACAACTTCGTACTCAAAAGTTCCAAAATTGGAGTTTATACAATGAGCCCACAAAGTAATGAAACTCATAACTTTACAGTTTTTTAAAAAATTCAATAGTCCACTTGGGAATTTCGATATTTTTCACCATCTACAAATTACATTGTAGGGAAGAAAGTGTGACTCTTGTTGGGTGGATTTCAAAATTGAAATGATAATTGTCCCAATTTCTAAATTGATAAAATCACTTTGATAACTAATAGACACCATTGATCATACCCACATTAAAATTTGGCCCCTCAATTCTCATTGAAAAATATGAAAATCATCCTATACATTAAAAATGAAAAATATGATAACCACACAAGGTATTAAAAAAACCCAAAGGCAGTTCTCAATTTTAAAGATCTAGGACCAAGGGGCTACCTACTATAGGGGTAAATAGTATGCAATCATTTTTTTATTGGTTGTGGGTGCAACCCAAAGCTCAATTTTTGTATTTCAATGGCTCACTTTGATTGACATTATTTTAAATGTTCCCCAATGTGTTGGTATCAACACCTTATGTGAAAAAGACTTCCATTTACGTCACATATACAAAATACATGTTCACACTTTTGAGCAAAAAATATGGGACAAACAATGGTGCTAAATTAAAAAATACTTTGAGTGCACATTGTTCACCTCATTGCTTGAGTAAAATAAACTCATTAATTGTTTGTGAAGAATGTTGACAATAATCAATTGTTCTTACATTTGTGAAAACTAGTAACTTTGAGAATTGACTAAAATTTTTTAAATGAAAACTTAGATACTTTAGAAAATTATCACAAAACTTAATTTTTTGGGGAAAGAATTAGGGGTGTCTTCACAACTTTACGAGATATTGTCATTGTCAATTTTCATAGAAATGTGAGAACCATCCAACATTGGTGATGACCTTTGCAAGTTCAAGGCATGGTGAATCATGTGAATGTGCTTTCTAATGACTTTGTCCACACACCAATTGACATTACTTGTGTTTTTTTTTGGTTTATGTTAATTGATTTCACCTTGAGTTCAATTTGTAAATTTGTTTTACTTGGTCTAGCTTGCTTGAACTATAGAGATAGAATTCATGTACTTCTCCAAGAACATTTTATTTGTTAAAAACAATATGCTCAACACACCATTCAAAATTTGTAAATAAAACATAGGATATGGGAATGGATGATCCCCCATAAACTTTGGTTCCAAACTTGTCTCTTGGAAAATTGGAGAATATTTAGTACCAAATAAGAAACTACTTTTAATCATTTTTGTTTCATATTGTTCAATGTTGAATGTTTTATTAAGGCTGGAAACATTTCATTTGGAAACCAAACTTTGAAAAGAAGACAACATGTAAAAATTTATCACTATTATGAAATCAAGGTTATACCTATCCCTAAAAAGACAAATTACACTCCAATCCAATTTAGAATTTTTAGGGAAACCTATCCACAATTTAATATGTGATTAAAAATGTTATTTGTAAATTTTATTTCTTTTTGAAGTGAGTGCTCAAAGAGGCAAACATTACATTTGTTAATTGAATTTGACTTAATGGCTCTTCACCTTTTAATATTATTATTACCTACATTTTTAAAAATGACTGCTTTTTAAATGTCTTAATAAGGAGGAGCAAGGTATTCAACCCTCATCCAAGTTTGAGGATTAGGTAGATATCAACATGATTTTCAATGATTGTTAATTTGATGATCCATCAAGGTCAAATCTTATTGTAAATGGGTTGGTTACATGTATAGTAAGC
>Ga0209611_10001799_pt1 | contig 37236 bp, 34 predicted proteins | sample S1TSphgellanicum_3_FD_187693 | JGI IMG/M metagenome (GOLD analysis project Ga0209611, IMG submission 187693) | Host-associated microbial communities from peat moss isolated from Minnesota, USA - S1T2_Fc - Sphagnum magellanicum MG (SPAdes) (version 2) | ecosystem: Host-associated > Plants > Peat...
TGTCTCCACATGGTTGGAGTTTAGATCCACCAAAATAGTTGCAATTTATAGTCGCAAAATGATGCCCTGTATACATTATGTATATACTGGCCCAATCAGATGAAACAATATATACTAATTTAGTCTTCATCTACCATCTAATGACGTCATCATGATGTAATGTTTCATGCAACTATTTGTCGTCTACGACTTGTCTTAGGTGACTACTAGATAATTAGTTGTAAAATGTCCCATTCGACTTAAAAACAGTCGTAAACACCAGTTGCAAATCAAGTTTTTTCTTCTTGTGGATGAAAAGGTCCAAACACAATAAAAGAACCAAAAGAGCACAAAGGTAAAAGTCATTTCCAATAACTTCATTGTGTGACATTCATATGTTAATATATTCATTAATACAAAAGTAAGGTGTAGTTCATTAGTTTAAAATCAGTATGTGACCTTAAAAATGAAATAGGTTCATTGCACCTTAATGATTTCACCTTGGTTAAAGTGATTTCATTATAAGGTCATTATGTAAACATCATGTTTCACTATTAGTTGACATAATTCACTATTATAATTTATTATGGTAAATGTTTTTATTTTTATGTTCACTAGTAAAAATTGTCCAAAATGTAACCACTTTAATTGTAACTACATGCAATTATTAGTCATTTACACCTTTGAATATTTTTGAAACTATTTCTTATGTCAAGATCATATTTACAACTACATTACAACTAATTTGTGACTATTTTGGTTTTCATCTTTCCATATGAACAACATTTAATTTAATTTAATTTTCACCTAAGAAGAACAACTTATGTCCCATTAGTTACAAATGTGACTAATTTAATTGTAGCCTTATGAATATACAAAGGTGTACTTTGTGTATTTAAAAATATATAGTTGGGTATATTAGGATTTACAAATGTATATGAATGACTGTATTAATGTGTATTCAAATATTATTATTAGCATAAATGCCCTCGATATTATGGTTACAATAGGTGTATATTTTGAGTATATTAAAATTTTATGTAAGATATTTATTAAATATAATGTGGCCATATCACAATTTTATCCAAGTTATTTTATTATACTTCCTAAAATTATTACAAATGAAATTTATTAACAATATATTATATTATATATTTCTATTAATTACCTTATAATAACAAATCAAATTTTAATAATTTTTATTTAAATTTTAAAATTATTTTATTTTATTACGTAATAACGATGACGACAATAATGATAATGATATTAGTATGATAGGAAAACTAATAATATGATTATTGAAATTACAACCATTTTGCCTATTGAAATTATTGTTATTCCTATTATTAAATATTAAATTATTTATTCTTTTTTTATTTTAGGGCTATTTTTGCCCACAATACATAATGCAAAGCTCCATCAATCCCCCCATGTGCACAAAAGCCATACATGAAAAATTTGTCATAGGCTACATCACCAACCACAAGTACGTATAACTAAAGTCATCAATGATAATTCAACCAATGCTTACATGGTTAAAAAATCCATATGCATTAGCATCCGTATTGTATATTAAAATAAAAATTAAATGGCATGAATGAAGATTATTGGGATTGGATGGTTAAACAATCTACATGCCACAAAGCCATCACATGTGACATTGTGCTATGATATCCTAAATTGCCTTCTCCTTCTTTTTTGATCATAATAATATGTTGAAATGATTCTTAAAGCAACTGCAATATTATGTTTAGGAATTTTGTAATTGTGTCTTGCCAAACTTGCCATCTTATTCCGCAATTCATTCCATTCAAGTCCATTGGAAGTTAGTAGGTTCTTGATGGCATTACACAACTCTTCCTCTCCAAGATGGTGGTGAACATTAAATTTTTGTCATAGAGCCTTTGTCATCCATCATTTCAATTGTCGTGGGTGTGTTATTCCACGTGACACAACTATGTCTTTTAGGGTGAAAGCACATTAAAGTGTAATACATAATTCTATCACAATTTGATTATAGGCCATGAAACAAAAATTAAATGAATAAGATGTGAAAATGATTTAACGAAATAATATATTATATGAAATGATCACATCATATGAATTTCAATAATGAATTTTGAGTTACCATAACATATTGGACTTTTGAAATGTTAAAATGTTGCATCATAATTCATATCATATAATTATGAACTTATTATATTTACTAAAATGTTTAGTTGAATGTTTATTTTGACATTGAAAATAGTGTGTTACCATTGATACAAAGGAAGACAATTTTGAATGATTTTGAAAACCATAAATTGAAATATACAATGATATATGGATTATTTTATATTTTTTTATTCATTTGAATTAATAATTCAGCTTTTCATTTTTTAAGTGTAAATTTTTGATACAATTATCATTGGTAAAAATTAGAAGTTAAAAAAAAAATGTTTAGTCTTGCCATATGACTTGTGTAATATAATGTATTCTACTATAATGTATGTGGATTTTTATTTCAACATTACATCACAAATTTAACATGTGACAATTAATAATGAAAATCTTGTGAAATTCGTTCATTCGTAAGTTTGTACATTTTACACACAAATATCATGCGTTGAAAACACGTTTGACACATAGATAAATGTGTCAATGAATAAAATACAAACTTATAAATGAATAAATGTCACATGAATTTCACATCTTCTAATAAATCAGTGTGTTAAATGTGTTTTCAATGCATGATATTAGTGCGTGAAATGTACGAATTATGAATGAACAAGTTTTGCACGATTTCCAATACTAAGTTGTGACATGTTAAGTTTGTGATGTAGTATGGACTACACATATGCTGAAAAATACTACACATTAGTGTGTTTTCACCCTTTAAGAGAACTTGCTCCCTTAACATTATGTGCACATAATCCATAGGATCCACACCTTCATGTTCCATGGGGACTTGCATGAACATGTCATACATTTCCCACAATAGAAAATAAGGAATTATCATCACATTGCCATCCTATTGTCAATATACGAGTTTAAATTTTACAATTTATATTTTCCAAGAATGCCAAAGCCTATTAACTTCCCATAATCAATAAAGCATTTCAAAGCCTCAAAACACAATAAAATCTACATGTTTCCACAAAATTTTGGCATCACAAAATTAGTGGTATGCACAAGCATACATTTTTCATGAAGTGTCAACTAATTCATAGATTGCAATGTGCATATGAACATGAAAGTTACATTTCAAGAACTATTATACACAAACAATGTAGATCTTCCAAATGAATCTTTTAAATACATTTTTGCTTAATCAACAAATTGGCTAATGTAACAATAGACCAATTTGTGACCAAAGGAAAAAAACCAACCAAATTTGAATTTATACTAATCATTTGTAGGAAATCACAAAAGAATCTCACCTAGTGTAATTGATGGCAAATCATTGAATTTATCATCTTAGTTGCACCATCACAAAACTCCATAGATCTTATGACTATTAATTGGATATATCTAATGTTTGAACCCTAATTTCACAATTATTTCATTTGATGCCTATAAACCCATAAACAACAACCTATATTTATTCTTAACATCAAACATCAAACATTAAAAAGATCAACACATTTGCTTTTCCAAACAAAAGATGAATAAATTGGCCATCACTAAAATTCAACACATGACAAAAAAAAACACATTTTGTTAAGAATAAAAAGAATGTGGAAAATGGTTTAAACTAAAACATGGGTTATAAGAAAACACAAACTTTGTGACCTTAATTCCAAAACTACAACAATCAATGCACACCAAACCCATGAACTATAACCCTAAACTTTTTTTTCTCAAATTCACTAAGCACAAAGAACCTTTAACACATCCACTTTTCTAAAAATAATTTGAAATAATAGCATTGGTGGAATTCAACATGGGATAAAAATTGAAAAATGATCACTTGGTAACAATATGCTATGAAAATAAAGAAGGAAAAACAACCAATATTGAAACATGGGGAATAAGAAAACACGAACCTTGCAGTTTGGGACATGCAGCCTAGCATGTAAGGAAGATCATCCACATGACAATCCAACTACTTTGTAACTACCACTTGTGAGCTTGCTAATACAACAATGTAGGTGGTGGCCATGATGTTGATGCTTAAGTTATAGATTCACAATACCAATTTATTATAATAGAATGCATGTGTAGCCTCTATTATTAGTTATGAAGGATTGGTGAAGGTCCTTAGAGATCCAGTTAGAAATGCAAGCCTTCTATTTGATGATGATCAAGATTTTGCCACAATTGGTGATTATGTGGAAAAACTTGGTGAACATGACAACTTTCAAATTACAATTACTAACATATTTGCAAGGTGTACAAGATTTAGATTAAATAGAACATGTTAAAAATGAATAAACCAAAATAACCTTGGAAATAGAGGACATTTGGATTAAACCTTAAGCTGAGATGCAAAAAATCGGCAATGAAATAATAAAATGAGGGAATCTTATTAGGAATAGTCAATGTTACAATTTGGGGCATGTGGTATGAGCATTTTGGCATGTGATTTAAGCACTTTGCTTGTCATTTGCAATCATTAATGTTTTTAAGTATTTTGATTTATGGTTTAGACATTTTGGCATGTGGTTTAAGCATTTTGGTTTGTAATATTAGCATTTTGGCTGTTGACTTAAGGTTTTAATATTTTTAAGCATTTTGACTTATGGTCTAAACATTTTGATTTGTGGTGTAATTTTTTTGTCTTGTGATTTAAACATTTTGGCTTGTGGTGTCAACATTTTGGTTTATGGTATGAACAATTTGGCATGTGGTCTAAGCATTTTGATTTGTGGTGTAAAATTATGATGTTTTAAAAACATTTTGGTATGCGGTTTAAGCATTTTGGCTTAAGGTTTAGACCATAAGTCAAAGTGTTGAGGGCTACTAAAGTTGCCATTCATGTAAGACAATTGACCATGGAAACAACACAAATGACATAGTGTATTTTTTCAAACATTTCTTAGGGTATTAGTCAAATGTCTTGAGACTTGGAAAATAATCATGTTCCATAGTTCATAAGAAAATTACGTTAGACATATTTTGCACAACAAAACAATTGTTTTTATCCTCACAAGAAATGTCCTCCAGTCTAAAACACAACAAGCACATGTCAAACACTACATATATATATAATTTTAGGATTGTGAATTACATTTTTTCTAACTTGGCGTTCCAAGTTAGGCCAAACTTTTTAATCTCAGGACAACATGAAGATTTTGACATGTAGCATGAGCATTTAAACCTACACTTGGCATCTTTCATTAACAGATTGCCTATGAGTCTACTTGATTTTGGTCTGACCCTTTTGGTATTCATGCACCCACCATGGTGACAATAGGTTTTTTATTGTGGCCATCATTTTTTCCCGGGTTGTTGACTGCTGGTTGTGTGTGGTGGCCAAGATTCATGCCAATATCAAGGCTTCTGCTTTCCTAGTTAAAGGTGCTCATGTCACTCACTACCACTACCTAGCCAGGTTTCGCCAGAAGGTGCCCAATATATGTATATATTTTGCCTAATAATAATAATAATAATTTGCCATTATACTAAATAATGAAGCTAAGTGTGCTTCAGAGTTTCTTTAAGATTTTTAGCATGACAACCAAGTATTTCCAAAAAAATATTGGCAATTTCAAAACTAATTAATTGGTAGCTAACTAGGCTTGGTGTCATGCTACTTGTAGTGTGGCATGGCTCTAAGGTGCCCTCCTCTCAGACTAAAAACTTTCAGGAGTCCATAAAGGACTACCAAATATTTCACAATGCGTTTGGAGTGCACCCTAAAAAGGTCTGATTCACTCAACTACACCAAGGGGATCTTACTTTTTTTAAGAAGGACGGTTTTGTTCTGAAATGTTCATCCATACAAATCAATTCAGGGATGCAATTGCTATACACTTGGTAAGGCCCTTGGATGAGAGCGTAACCAGAAACCGAGCACCACCTCAACTGGTGCCTCCAACAATACCCTTATTCCCATAATGCCTTCAACCTGGGGCATTACCTACCAGTTGACCAACCCCTCAAAATGAGAGCTAAGAAGAGTTCAACTGTAAAGCCCACATTCTCTCATCAAGATTCTGCACATATCAGGAAGCATACTATTGCACCCGGTTACACCTTGGCACCTTGTTTCATTTTGTTCTCATGCTGCTTTTAACGCCTACATTACTTACAGATGGCAAACCACACACTAGGTGAAGCTTCGGCATTGAGACTTACCTCGCTACCTTGAATTAACCCCAACCTCTAAAGGGGTGGGACTAATACCTGTTGCAAACTTTCCAAGTGCTCCAAGACCTTGTCATCCGAGATTACCATCTCTCGTCTTCCAGCCTAATCACAGACTTCATCTAGTTCAAAGACTTGGTACGCCAAGGCCAACACCTCGACCCCCTTCTTCAAACCCTCACTCATTGACACCTAAGCGATTTGTGAGCATGTCAAACTGGGAGTCGAACCCAGCCTAACACTTAGACTCGTAACCCAAGCTGTCACGGGGCCACCTTGTGGTGGTCTGGACTTGGGCCCCAACTAGGCGAGCCCCCCACACTTGAGGGTCCGCCTGGAAAGGCATGTCACATACCTTTGGTCAATTGTTGAATCCGACAGTCCAGAATCGTCCTTTAAACATAGCTTCATAACAGTGAGGCCACGCCGGTTATGGCACAGGGCCATCATTGGCACCCTGTGCCGGCTCCATGGTATATAAAGGGAACGTAGGTATATGAAGAAAAGCAGGTTTGGGAGGTTGAATCAAATACACTGGCTGATTATGGCCTGTATTTTCCCTGGCCAATCGATTCTGCCTTTATTAGGGCACAAAAGAGGGCAGAACAGATACCATACACCTATGCCCTCTGTTTGGCACTTCTTTGCAAAATAATTGTGAATTTAACAACTGAGGTTTGGCAGTTTCAAAAATTATTTTTTCAGAATTTCAACAAGTTGAGGAACAAGTATGCAAAATACCGTATCTTGTGTTGTGCATTTCTAATAATAACCCAGTGGTTTGCAATTTTCAACAATTTCGAGAAATATCAATTTTCTCTTTTTTGGCGAAACCTTTTGCCAATTATTTTGTGCCAAAACATCAGTCATAGGTACAGTACCTCCGTTCCATTAGGTATTCCATGACCTTCCAGATTCACCCACCACCCGGATCAAGTACGCCAATTGGGAACACGGGCGACCGGCGGAGCCGGTGGAAACTCACCAGTAGGCTCGGATACGCCGGTCGCCGGTTGGCTCTGTCTGAATCCAAATGCTCAATGGACGCCAAATATAGCGGCGCGATTCGTTTACCGGAGAATCCAGTCACCTGTGGGGACCGCCCGGGTGCCAGCCCGGGCATGTGGACCCGTGGGGGCTTCGTCTCCTCTTCGTCGTAGTCCGCAAGCCTGTCCTCTCTTCAGGCAGGCACGCAGAGTGCTGCACTCGCCTCTTCCTCGTGTTCTCGCAGCGGGAGTAGAAGGCGGCGCCGCGCCGCTGGTACCTCCACCTTGTCCGTCGCCTTCTTCTCAACAGCGTTCTGTTTTCGATACCACCCCTTTTCCAGAATCATCTTCTCAAGTCGGAAGACTTCGTCGGTTTGAAGAGAGATCTAAAGAGAGACACGAGAGACTAAAACAGGAAGGAGTGGGGGGGGGGGTACGAGATCCGATCTATTGCAGTTCCGTTACGGATTCGTGGCTTCTTTGTTTAGCAGCCTTGAAAAGCGAAGAGGATTGGGTTTTTTTAGGAGGTCGAATTGCGCAACGGGCCTGCTGTATTTGCTCTTCAACTTATTTAGGGCTTGGGTGGTTTGGAGTTCGGCGTCGTCAGACGAGGCAGATCTGGGGATTGCAGGGTGAGATATGGTGAGAGGGTTTGTGCAAGAGCATGTGTACAAGCATCCATGGGAGCGGGTGACGGCTGCGAATTGGCGTAAGTACACGGACACGGAGCACAGGTCGCTGCTGTCGCATGTTGTGGAGGTGGATACCATAGAGAGAACACTGGATAAATCGCGTGGCGAGCTTCACAGCACTCGTGCCATAACTGTAAATGCTCCTGGGCCTTGGTGGTTGCAGCGGCTTATGGGAGACACGGTTTGCCATTGCTTGGAGCAGTCTACAGTTAATGCCTGTAAGCTCATCCATGTTACCCTAGGGTTTGGATTGTGGGAGGTTTGCAGCTATTGTAGTTTTCTCTGGACTTTCACACCCAAAGAAGAATCAAATTTGTCTCCTGAGGTTGGATTCTTGCATGGAGTTCTCTCTCTTAACCAGGTTGGTGTGATGGTCAGGTCATCCTGTTGACCTACATCGTACAGTTTTCTTTGAGATGCGAGTTGATGTGTTTGTTCTTGGTCTTACCAAGAAAGGGACATTTGGAAATCTATCATGACTGAAAATGTGTGATTGAAATTTTGCAGGCACACGCACAATGGAGATGGTGACTAGGAACATGACTCTGAAGGATTTTGTGGAGGTAGAAGAGAAATGTTGGTATAAACCGCATCCAGAAAATCCAGAGTGGACAGTTTTTAGGCAAGAGACTAACATAACATGTGCTACCTTATCAGCTTTGGCATCGATGGCAGAGAAGATTGAACAAAAGTGTGCTGAGAGGTTCCAGCAGAATAGTGCACATGGTCGGGATGTCATGGAGAAGGTGTGCTCTTTTCTAGAAAGAACAGAGGCTGCTGGTGTCACTTTGTAGCATCTGCACTCTTCATAATTGCTCTCTTCCTCTCTTGGGTCTGGCTGGTCTCCTTTTCACTAAACCCTAAGCCTAAGCATTCTTCATCCTCTGACCTCTTAGTTGTGAGGTTGCTCATGTTTCTTCCCAAAATTATCATGATGTTGGATAGGTGATTTCCTCTTCTCTGTCTCCCTCCTTTAGTTAGTCTCTGCATTCTTTGCACATTGTGCAACATTATTTTGGGAATTTTTGCTTCAATGGCAAGCTCACGCCTAAAGACTCTTTAGGCTTTTAAAAGAAGATTTTGTACGTGACTAGTCAATCTATAATATTCTCATGAAGGTTGAATTTGTGTATGATTGTTGTTGGTGGTCAAATCACTTGACAGTTTTTGTTTTTGGCCTTGTTTCTCTTTCTGTGAGGTTGGGTTTCCTCTTTTTCATCCTTGCTGATGGGTTGCTGTTACAATGTCTGATGTGAGATAGCTATAACCCAAACATTGGGCTGTCTCTCAAATCTTTCCAAGTCATCTTAGATTGTATGTAGGGAGAAGTTGTCAGTACCTATGACAATTAATATATACTCTCAGAGGTATTGAGCAATCAAATCCAGGTTTGTCTTCTGAACACAGCAGTTTATACAGTTTGATAGTCATGTCACATTTTAATTTGTTCATGGTAGTCTGATGTTTGACTGTCTCTGCTTGGGTGACTGGATTGGGCTTGTGTCTTGGTTGGATTTCTGTTCTCACCCCTAACAACCGGATTCCATCATCATAGCTTTTGCCAACTTCAACTCAGAATTGGTGGCACCACAGGCCATTTGACACGGTTTGGAATGGACATCGATTTTTTTTCCCACAAGCCCCTCATCCAGCAATCAGCATTGATGTGTGCTTGGGGAGGCCTGTGAAAACAATGCCAGGCCCAATCATGTTTTGTTGATGGGTACAGGTTGACTGCAGACCTACTGCTCAATGGGATCAAATCATGCTGTTCGCTGGCTGCTGGCCCACCCTCTCATGACAAGAGCTGCTCAGGTGGGACATCGAACCATATCACACTTTGCACTGCTGCAACAATGCAGACACAACCAGCCATGTCATGTAAGTGCCACATTCACACACTTTAGTATCAAGTGTATTGGAACCTAATACAGACCAGAGACAAGAGTTCATGTAAATGCTAGCAAATGGATACTTAGCAAAGACCCACCCAGAAAGGAAATGTTTCACAATTTCCAAACCATATCATATTGTATGAGACCTGGGTTCAGTTCATGATTGTGTCAAGGTGGCAAGTTTGTCTAGTCTCTCTAGGCAGCATCTCAATCCTGATCCTCAGATAATCCAAAATCAAATTGTGGGCATGTGCAGCAGCACAAGTTTAACAGATACTGCAAAAACTCTGGAAAAGTTGATTCTGTATAAGCATTTTCCTCATCCCAAAGCATGGTTTTTGTTTTCTGAAATCCAATTCTAATTTGAAAACTGGGCATGGATACATGAGGTGGGTGTTTTTGTGACCACGATCTCTAGATTCTTGGAAGCTGACTGCAAACCATTAGAGTCATTGCAACATCCTTATTCAGTCTTATACTGTCTTTGTGGGCTTGGGAGGTTCCCAGTTCCCATTTTAGTCACATTAATCAAGTCACATAAACATAAAAATAGCAGACTATAACTAAAATATAATAAAATGACATATGAGAAGATGTAAGACCAAACAAAAATTCTGTATTTTAGTTTCTTAGAAATAGAATGTAACTAGTGTATATATGAAATTTAAATTAGTATAATATTTAAATTTTGAAATTAGAAACACAAGAAAAATTAACTTGTTTTATAAAACGAAAGACATGTGAAATTTAGCTACCTAATTTTAAAAGTGAAATTCCTTTCATTGTAAGATTTTTGTAAATAAGTTTTAGTATAATTATTCTAATTTTTTCCCAAATTAAAAAATATTAATGTAATTTAGTAACATTTGGAAAAATAGAATTCAATTAAATGAAAACTCAAATGTATTAACTTATAATCAAAGATATTTAAAATTAAAGGCATTGTAAACTTTTATGTAATTATTGAACTAACAATTAATTAAGTTGAATAATCATATTAAAGATGTACATGAGTAATTGGTTTCATCATGAAATATGGTAATAAGGTTGTCATGTGCAATATTCAAAAAATATGCATGTTTATAAATTTTGTGATAAAAAATAATATCATCATGCAATTGATGGGCAGATGTTAAAGGTCTTGGGTTGTGACCAAGGAGATGACCGTTCAGACTCCATTTTGGATTAGGGTTTTGTTTTTCAATTTTGTGATGTAATTGAAGTGGTGATCTTCCATGAAATGATTTGGTCAAAAAATAAGAAAATATGAAAAGACAAAAAAGACTAACCTCTATATTTACATGTGAATTTAAGATAGAATCTAGTGATTTTTTAAAAAAAGTAAATTTGTTTCTTGAAATTTAGCAACTAAGAAACTAAAAAAACACTAAATTTTGTCATTTTGAAAAAAAAATTGAAAATTGAAAAACTTTAACTGAAAAAAAACCCTACTTTGAACATGTTGAGATTATGACATTATTATGATGACTTGTCATGAGTTTGTTTAATAATTGAAAGCCAACTTGAAAAATATAAATAAATAAATTTCACTAATGATGATCTTTATCAAAGTTGGTTTAGGTAGGATAACGTTATGTTCCATTAGTCATTGTACACTAGACAATAATAATGTGGAATTTTCTCATCATTGGGTTCCAATTTGGAATCATAAAAAGAATTGAACTTTATAAAACATCATATTGGTTTTTGTGTTGTTTCACATATTTCCTCTTTCTCTGTTTTCAAGAGATGGACATTCACAAACATGTAGCTTTATGATTTAGTCTTGTTTTTTGCATGCCAACAAATCTCCTCTTACAGTTAGAGTTATCCTTGGTAAAACAAGGAAAGATGCAAAGAAAGTAAGATTCAATGATTCAACAATAGATGCCACACCACTGCTCCAACAAGAAAAAAGAAAAACAAAACATGAGATTATGAAGTAATTAATTTTTAAAAATTCAAACAGGAGATGCTAATCACCCATGTTGTTTATGCACGAGGTGGGAAAGGTGGCTTGTGGAACAATAGTAGTGATCCTACTACTTTTAGAGATTTATTCCAAGTTGAAGAAGAAAAGAAGCACCTTAGCCATGCAACTATTGATGTGAGAGAGATTGCAAACTCTCTTTGCCATAACTCACATTGTCTCATCATCTTTACACCACTACTTACAAAACAAAAAAAACTTTGAATCATCATCCCCATCTCTCCTCCTCCTTTGTACACATCCATCAAGAGTTCAAATTAAAAGAAGGAACAAAACTATTCAAAGTAATAAGTCTATCAAAAGGACAATAGCAAAAGAAGCAACGTAATCTCAAGCAACAAACACGATCAATTCCCACGACAAGCATGAATGTGTTTCTCAAAGCCTTGAAAGAAAAAGAACCAGTGATGGCACCTATGAAATGTGAATCATAATGTGGTCTTCATCATCATTACTACCAAATTAGAATAACTACCTTCAATAATGATTTCTAGGTACACTTGTTGTGTTGCTCTATTTTTGCAATCTATAATTTGTTTTGACTATTTTGTTTGCTTGAATGGTTATTTGTTTAGTCAATATCTTTCAGCTCTTAAGGGACCTTAAACCTTAAGCCCATGACCCAAATTGCTTGTTTTTCCTTTATGATGGTTGACTTTTTTTTATTCAACAATTTCTAAAGCACCTTAAACCCTAAGCCAATTACCTTGTATTATGTTTTTTCTTCTATGATGTATGATTTTTGATTCAACAACATTTAAGGAACCTTAAACCCTAAACCAAAATTACTAACATTATGTTTTCTTTTGTGATGTATAACTTTTTATTTCACAAGCTTCCCTAACAAATACCCACAACAAATGAATTACTTTAGCTCTTGAAATTTGATAACAAAATGTGTCCCACTATCACCTTTTCCAATATTTATTTATTAATTAATTGGGTTCACGAATTAATGATTGAAAATGTTGAATTTGAACAACATGGGAAAGGATAATAGATTTTCAAAAATCTTTTTGATATTCTTGCCATGTTTATTATGTTTTGGACTATGGGTTGTAGATTTGTTATTGCAAATGTGTTTTTGTAGTTTGTAGTAGAGGGAACAAAAGGATTTGTAGGAAAAATTTCACTTTGGAAACAAAGGAGATCTTCATTTCTATTTGTTTGTTTATTTATTCAATGGTTGTAGATATTAATCCTATAACAACTCAGGTGATTCAGTTGTAATTCTTCCTTGATGTTCAGTTAATCTATGTTTTTGTTATGGGTATACAAATTATTACAACATGTAATTTTGCCATCATTTTCTTTGATGAGTTTGTTGTGATTCATTGCATGGTTGTTGTACATGTGAATCCTAAAAGTAGATACCTTACTTATCCAACATGCATGCTTCTTGTCCATTTGTTTCAAAAAATTTGTTTGTGCATACATGAAACCTAGAGATATTGACATAACCCTAACTTATCATTTGTTCTTTTTGATGTTTTGTTTCAATTTATTGTTTGTTTGTACTATGTTGTCTATTGGTCCTTTGTCATCGTCCATTTTTCTTCATGCTTTGTTTCAAGATATGTTGCATAAACTATGGAGTTGGAACCAATTTACAAATTTTACAAATCAAGTTGTTGGTGTATTGTTTTTAAGATTCATGAATAGTTTGAAGGCAATCAACCATATTGTTGTGCATTGATATTCATTAGTGCACAAATTTTCTTGCCATCAAGATCTAAAACCTATTTGTGTTGTTGGGGATTTGCAAATGGGGAGGTGGAAGAATTGATGACCAAGAAAAGGCAACATGTTTTCTTCTTCTTCATTTGGAAGCATTGTGTTACCAATTGTACATATTCATTGTATGGGAATTATTTTACTTGGTTATTGTCTTGGATATGGACACATTCTCCCTAACAAAACACCCATCCATCCCATTTGCTTCAATAATAACCTAAGAGTAAAAAGCTTGCCCTATTACACACCTTTCATTCATTCATAGATTTGAAACAAATAATTTTTTCTTGTTTTCATGCCTTAATTCATCATTCCATATCTTTGGATGGTGGAGCCCACTTTAGATGATGAACAAGATTCAGTTGAATTGATGCAAATTAGTGAATGGAACATTAGAATACATTGTAAGAGACTAGAAATTTGTAGTGGACCATGTTTTTCAAGGTATTTTTTTGGCATTGCAAACACATTTTTCTATAGTGTAGAGTTAGTGAATTGAAAAATTTAGGATTGATCTACTAAGTTGTTGTAGACTATTTATGTTCAATTCTTTAGTCAAGGTTTAACTTTCAACAAAAAAAATCTTTGAGCTTTGAACATTATCTAAGTTTTTTGGATGTGTTGATGACAAATGTTTTGATTTTACCTTTGTATGGGTGGTGAATTCAATGTTAGCAAATGCTATAGTGAGTTCATTCGCTAGAGGATCATTGGTTGATAAAATAGGTTGTTGACGCACCTTCCAACTAAATGCTATTACTTTTCTTATTAGCACCCATTTGAGGTCATTATTTTCTTGGCTCTTTTTCTTTCCTAGAATATGTTTTAGTCTTAGAACTTTTTACCATGAAGAAGCTTGTGAGAGCTTGAATATGGTCATGTGGTTTTAAAAGTAACACCATGCCATTTGTGTGTACATGGAATAGTTGAAAAGTGCAACAATGTGAAAGATTGAACATTATTGTGTCATTCGTTAATTGATTGATATGTTGTAAAATTTGTGTGGAGTATTACAAATGTTGTTGGTTTTGAAACAATGGTTATAAGGCGGATCTTGGTGGGGTTTGGCATAAAATGATTGGTTGAAAATGAAAACCCATGTTGTATGTGATTACAATTTGTGCCTTACAACAAACATGTTATGTATTTGTTTAAGGGTTGAATTGCTTGATGTAACATCTACATTTCATGGTTGACTTATTGATAATGTGATAAATCTTTTTGAAATTCTTGAAACTACCAAATGGGAATCTCAAAATTACCAAGTTATGATTTTATTTTATTTTTGTAAACTCATAATTTCCTAATATGAACTTTAAATCAACAAGGTTCAATGACATTTATAAAATTTGAACAAAAAAAAATTCAACATCATACTAAACTTTTTAATCAAAATTTACTTAATGTTTCAAAATGTTGAATAAATGATTGGTAGTTGTCAATTTGATAATTTAGTTCCTGAAATTTTAGGCCATGATTTATATATTATATAATTTGCAATGCAACCCCATTAAAGTATTTCATTCTTCAAATATTTTTAAATGATTTATATAAGGCCTGATTTGGATAAGTTTTGATTTCCAAACCTTGTTTTAGTTTTGTAAGACATTTTAGGATTTCAAAAGTTTTGGGAATATATGCCTCCTAAATTTCACATTTTTTTCATTTCATGTAAGAATGTGTTCATTGTTTCATGATCACATTGAACTCCAATCAATTGTTCAATTCAATTCCATTTAAAACCATTTAACTTCTTTCATATCAAAGAAAACATTAGGAGTTAATCACACACCCATGTTAAGGCCATGATTAAAAAATATATATAATTAAAACCCATAACATCAAAGTTTATACTATTAGTTTTATAATTATGCAAATTATTTGAAGTAAAATTGTTTTGTATCAAAACCCATAACATTTAAAAAAAAGGAATATGCATTTAGTTATTTTTCTTGTTGATTACAACTTTTGATTCTAGTGTTACCTCAAAAAAAAGGTATTATGCTTATTTTTTTGTAATTACATGTTAGTTGAGTTAAAACCTTTCATCTTACAACCCGTAATTGTCAATAACCAAGGCAATATTCTAATTTATAATTATTAATTTACTAATTAATCTTCAATTGAGGTTTTAAAACATTATGTTGTGAATTGTGACACATCACATTAAAAAAATTACACTTAATAATCAACTCAATAATCAAAGATTTGATTGCATGACCTAAAAAAAAAGAAAAACATTTATTTGAAAATTGTTAATTTCATTTTAGTTAAAGGGTTTTATAACTTTTCACTTTCTTATTCAAACAACTATTTCTATTACTATACCATGGGTTTTTCATTAAAAAATGCAATCAAATTATACATAATGTGAAGCATGTTAAATTAAATTATATGTACATACTGTAAATGCAAAAATGATAATTATTTACATATCATTGCATTTCAACCTTTCAAGGTTTAATTCTCAACCCCTAACCATTTATCAAGCCAAAAATGGTTTTGTTGGGAATGTTAAATTGATGCAACCAAAAGATTTTTTTTTTTTTCAAAAATCTTTTTGGGGCCTATGAATGTGATCATAGGCTCCAAGTGGCATGCTATCAATTTGGGCGCGAGTTTGATGAAAAAACACACATAGCAACCAATGTTTGGTGTCTCTTTACTTTTATGGAAAACCTTTGGTTTTAATTCTAAAAAATAAATTAGAACAATCTTGGTTCCAATTCCACACATACTTTTAAAACTATTTTGATTACAACTCCAGACATACATGAAATTGGAAATTTAGGATTCATGTCCTTCAAAAACTAAAAATTAAAAATCAATTCCAATCATGATTCAAAAAATCAAACATGTTTTTAGTTTGGTTCCTCCTATCCAAAAAAACATTTGGTAGTTAATTATGAATTAACCTTTGATGAACCCTAGTTTCAGTCTTACATTTTATTTTTCAAAAACATGTATGTCGATTTTGGTTCCACACTAATTCTAATTCTTAAAGAAATTCCATTTTCAAATTTTGGTTGGAAAAACAAATCTAGTTCCTATCTAATTTTGTTCAATTAGAATTGTAGATTTGAACCAATGGTTTTTACCTCACAATGTAGGTGATCACCTGAGAACAACAGTAGCAACCTCATACGGAGGTCTACTCAAATCCATCAAGGAACCAATGAGGTGAAGGATACTATCACCAAGGTTATAGTTAATACTTAAGAGAGAGAGGGGCAAATGGCCAACACTTAAGGTGCATTCACTCTCGGTGTTATGCTCTCTAGTGTTGAGTCCCCTAACATCATGATGATGCTAGTCATTTAGGACTTCAACCTAGTTATCACGAAAATTTTATGTTAAGCTAACATTCACTTAATATTAAGCTATCACCTATTTAACATTGCAAGCTACCTAGGATGTCACCTAGATTTTCATTTAACATTGACTTAACATCAAGTGTGGATGCACCATTATTGTAACAAACCTTTAATAAATGTTATTCTTAATTGATGCATCAATGATAACATTTAAGTTTTCATGGTGTAAGCAATTGTTTTCTAAGTCGACCTGTAAATGGTGCGAGATGCGTTTTGAGGCAGTGTAAGAAGCATTTAGGGGTAGTATTTACATGGTTGTTTAGGTGAATTGGCATAATGTGGATTGAAGCAAGTGAAGTTGTTTATATTTCTAATAGGTATAAAAGGACATCTACATAAATTTCAACAAAAATTTAACACAATTGCAACCAAATTATCAAATATAAAGTCAAATGTTTTATCTTGTGTAGGAGAGTTGAATTTGCAAATTTAACAAGCTTTATGACCTTTATTCAATTCATCCTTTTAAGTCAAGAAATGACCACACCACTAATATTAGTGTGGCTTGTGGTTTTGGCTCAAATGTGAACACATTGAGAGCTCAACTGATTTTTCCTTCCAAACTCAATTTTTGTAATTTCTTTGAATTTCCAGCAATAAAATCCACTCAAAACAAATATCTTCCACACCTTAGCTCTGAAAATAGTGAAATAAGCTCTACTAAATCTGAATTGCCAAGGTCTTTCCACCAACACCAAGAATGTCCCCAAATTCCAGTATACTTTTCAGTTTCGATTTTATTCAATTTTCATTGAGAAAACCATTCAATAATCAATAGCTTCCACACCGTAGCTCCAAACAGTCTCAAATCAAGTCAATGCACCCTTTCTCATCGAGAGCTTTCCAAAGATACCAAGAGTGTGGCATGAAGCACCTTGGTTTGGGAGATCTCAACATGACAACCAAAACAAAACAAACTACTTCGCTTCATAGATAGATGACAAATGAATCCACATGAGCATATAAGGATCAAATCTTGGAGAGTGTAGAGCAATTCACTTTGCCCATGTTCATATCACAAAGGGAAAATGACTACCTCCTACCCCCAGGGGAAAAAAAGATAGAAAAAGAACCAAACCAAACCAAAAAAGAAAGAAAACAAGAGAATTGCCTTAAAAGCACAAATAGCCACTTCATGTTATCTAGTTGGCAATTTATATCAACTCCCAGGAGTCCCCTTTCAATCCCTATAGTTCTTATCATGTGAGTGTACAATTCCACAAACCATAGCTTGGAAATAGTTACTATGTGAGCTGCTCCTGTACCAATCTAACAAGGATATCATGGTTGAATTTAATCTCTCTTGAATCTAAATCTGAATTGCCATGCAACAAACACCACAACAATAACACAATGCAGAAAAAGACAAAGCAAACACAAAGTAGATGAAACAACAAATAAAAGTGCACAATTTTTCACTCTCCAAAAACCTTCCTCTTTTTTGATGCTTCAAGATGAGGTCTGTCAATATGAAAGATCAGATCTGATGTTTTCTGGCTCTTTTGGTTACACTGGTTCCCTCTCTTGCTCACTTGGTCCACTCACTAGTCTCACTATCCATGGATTTTATAAACCCATCTTCAGACCTCAGATTTGAATCCTTCATGGTTTTGATCTTAGCAGAGTTCTTTTGGTCTCCAGTTTTGTTTATCTGTTTTACATGACCTGCTTTTTTAGGTGTTTCTTGACCTAGGTTTTGTACTAGACTTTGATCTGATTTTCTATCCAATTCTGGAACTGAATGATCTTGCTTAGTAGCAAGACAATCATTTTCTAGAAAGTTGGTCAAATCAACTGACGCACCATTGGTGGTGCCAACAGAAAGTGGGTCCCAAACAGATGGTACATCAAATAGGTCCTTCTCTGACACACGATTCCCATTCATGGGAAGATGCTCAATAAGTATAGCTGCTTTATATGTTTTCTTTCATGCAACTCCATAAAGCACCACTGACCTGAACTTAGGTGACAACTATTTAAGTCACTAAAATCATCCAATGATTTCGCTGGAAAAGGAGAATAGCAGCCACAAACGCCACATTGTAGTAGAAAAGAGAGCAACAAGCTGGATTCTAAAAGATGTCTGATGTAAAGACTGAGAAGGAAACCAGGTTTATGGATCATCTTTGTGGGTTTAAAGAAGAGCATTTTGCAATTTTGGTTTCAGCAATTGAGAATGAGAATTTTTGGGTGGGTTAAGTAAGCTGATGGGACTTGTAATGATTAGAAAGAAGGGTTTGGGAAATTCATGTTTCACAGGCAGAGATGGAAAGAGAGAAACTTACTCACAGTTCTTTGAAACAGCTGCTTTTGCAAACTTGGCAGAAAGCTGAAACAAGGGACCCATGTTTATGACATCATTGGCCTCAAAGCTCCATAGCCTCATGCACACTGCTACTAGGAACTACACCACGACCTCATGTCATTGTTTGTAATGTCTGCCACCAAGCAACCCCACCTTAAACTCCAGACTCAACTCTCAAAAGTTGACACCACACCCCTCACAAACTTTTGAGAATCTCCATGCAGTTTTTTACTTGTAATGCTGGATGTGCATCATGAGAGAAGAAAGATTGATACAAATGGAGGATAACCAACCTGAGTTTGCCCAAAAAGTTCCCTTCATGCCCTGGGGTTAAAGAGTGCACGGCCATATGAAACCTCGAAAAACACACCCGTCTCACAATAGAATGCATCTGAATTCATCAAAATGGCTGGCCACTCATGTGATACCTAATTCATATTGTGAGTGTCAATGACCAAATATGGTAGTTGAAAAGAGTGTGTTTGCTGTGACTTGAAATCTAATCTATAAGCGCACCAAGCAGATGGCAGGTAAACAGCATTCAGAATGAAATGTCAAGATCTGAGCTGAATACTGTGTTTGTGTAGGAGTTGTCTTTCTTTAGAGGACTAAAACCTCAGTTGATACCTGTTAGACTATGAGGACATAAATCTGCTAAACCTCTTTACAGACTACACTATTCTCTCATCTCTTCTGAACATGCACAACAAGAAGGAGGACCTTTGGAATCAGCCTCAAGAAGCTGATTCCTAGTTATGCAACAGGCACTCTTAAGGGAAGGAAGCATTCACCATACTAATCAAACAAATTCTTGCAAAACAGGGAGATAAAAGCCGCCTTACCTTAAGAGCACTCTTGACCATTGGTACCTTCATGCGAAATGGAAGCCGTTGATTAAAATCCACAGATATCAAGTCCACCTAAAACCTTCTTTCCACAGTTGTACTTACTCTTTGTGCATTCCCACACTGATATCTACCCTAACAACACTACCATTACCATGCTACAGGCAATTCTACATGCATTAGAAAAATTATTGCACAGGCAGCAAGTGTATTGGACCTCCAAGCATTCTTCTCAAGCAGAAATGGAATGCTTTGTTCTGTGAAGAATTCTTTTCTGCTTGAGTAGAGCAGTTGCTTCACAGAACAAGAAGCATTCCACTCAAATGACATGCAAAGCCAAATTTAGCCTCCCAGGGTTCATACAATTGCCAATGTGGTCTTTCAGGTGGGTTTTGTGAAGCACACACAGAGGGATCAATGATCCTCCCACATCTATAGAACAGCAAGAGAAACATCACTGTGGTCTTGCAGTTATGTGAAGCACATGCGGGGATGGTTGCGCAGGGATTGAAGAATCTGACATCTAAAGAACAGTAAGAGAAACATCAATGCCATCTTGCAGTTAATGCCCAGCACATGCAGGGATCTAAGGATCCTGCATCTGTAGAAGAGCAAGAGAAGAATCAATGCAGTCTTGCAGTTATGTGAAGCACGTTCACAGATTGAGGAATCTAACATCTATCAAACAGTAAGAAAAAAAACATCAATGCAGTCTTGCAGTCTTGCAGTTTATGCAAAACGCATGCAGGGATCAAGAACCTTGATGACATCTACAGAAGAACAGCAAGAGAGAATGTACACGGTTTGTGCATTTCTCCATCTCACCATCAAACAGTCTGAGAATTCGCAGATTTGAGAATTGCTGCAAAACCTTGGGCTGAGAATTCTGAGAAAGAATTCAAGGTGTGTGTGATCATCTCTTTTGTCTCTTTACCTCAAGATGTGTGGAGGCTTGATTGAAAGCTTTCTGGTTCTTGGGTCTCACTGCAACAATCTCGTAGGAGTGAAGAATTTGATTTACAGCATTGAGTGCAGCTGCCTGCACTATATCGTCAACTGCCACTGTGATTCTGCTGAATTGTCTGAAAGGCTGAGCTGCTGGAGCCTTGAGCAGGCTCCTGTGGAATTTTGCAGCCTCTGCTACTCCAAGTGCAGCAGCAATCACAGATGAAAGCTCCAGCGGTTTGATTCTCGATCGATCAGAGTCGGCCATGAATCCTGCAAGCATGTGATTCAATGCAACGCCTGTGTAATCCAGCTGTAATGCCACCGCCGCCACTTCCTGCTTCTGCTTCACATGTCGCATTATTGTAGAGCAGTAGCAGTAGCCGTGTGCGGCGACAACAGGATGGTAGTGGAAGGGCGGCTTCTGTTGCGCTCCTCTCAACTGCCACAACTTCCAATTGCCCTTGCTTCTTCTCTCCAGGAGACAAGAGGCATCTCTTCTTCTTCTTCTTCGCTCAGGTTTCTTTCGTCAGTAATACTCCATCATATCCTACTACTCTCTGCTCCCTTGGTTGTGTTTCTCCTGTTGAGTACAAGCTCTTGATACCCCCCCTTCTCCTTCAAACTCAGCGTGAGATCTCAATCTTTGTTTGTTGTTGTTGTTGTTTCGATGGTTGTAAGGAAGAGAAGGGAAGCAGCTGCAGGAAAAGCTACAAAACGAAACAAATTCAGCAATCAAGGAGCTTCAAAGCCAGTCATCAAGGACGCAGCTTTTTCTTCCACGGTGCCAGACACAGAGGAGCTCAAGATGGACGCAAAGAGGAGCTCCAGCTTTGGGCTGGTTGAGAAACTCAGTCGTGCCATCATCACTACAAGCTTTCAGCTTCACAAGAACCCATCTCTCAAAGAGACCCAATTCTGTAAGCTCTAATCACAAAGAGGAGAGAGAGCTTGATCTCAGAAGTATGTACATATATAGGCACGGTTTCCTGCTTGCAAACAGAATAGGTGATCCCCATTCAGGTGTGCAACTGTGTCCAGACTGTGCAAGCAAACACAAGCCCCAGTGAGCCACATGTGGCGAATCTGGCATGGGTGCCAAATCTTTTAGTAAATGGATAATCAAAAGTTCTTTGTTTTTGTGAAGTTGGAAACCTTCTCCTCTTTTGCTGTACTCCCTTTGGTTTTCTCAACTCTTTATACAGAGAGAAACCTTTGAGTGTGGTGGGGTTTTTGGGTATTCTGCCAAGAGCTCTACCTTGTTTTTCCTCATAGTTTTGAGGGGATTTTTTCTGGAATTGTATATGACCAAGAGCATCAGCTTTCTTTCAATGCGGTCAGATGTGGTCAAGTTTGAGTTTTGAGGCCTCATTTGCTGATCCAAATCTCTTTCTTGCCAGAAGCCAAGAAAAGTGGGTCTTGGGGCAGCAAGTTTGCAGAAGAACGGAGGCACCATGGCTGCTCTGTTGGACACCAGAAGTGCGAGGAGTGGGACAATCTATGGGTCTGATATAGTGTACTTTATGGGGTCAGCCAGGCTCGTGCAATGGTACCTGGGTCATATTGCCAAAGCCAAGAGATTGCTGAAGGAACAGCTCAAATTGATGGATGTTGTAATCAAAGTCCAGGATGCCTCGATCCCCATGGCAATAAGTCATCCAGAGATTGACACCTGGATTGGTGACATGATGAGAATCTTGGTCAGAAATTGGGAGGACATGATCTCAAGCTCTGATAAGAATGCTTGAGCACAATACTATATAAAGCAAGGTATCCACCCTGTCTTTACTGATGGACAAAGAGGGGATGAGAGCATGGAGCTGGCAAGGATGGCAAAATCTGTAGCTGTTGATATCAATGTGAAGAGAAAAGAAAAAGGCCTTCTCCCTTGCAATGTGAGGGCTGCTGTAGTTTGGTACCCTAGTGTGAGAAAATCATCAATCATAAACCGCCTAGTGAAAGATGTGTGAAACAGTTCCCTGGCCAGGAGTTACCAAAAGCTTGAAATGGGCCAGAGTCTCTGATGGATTAGACCTTCTAGATGCACTGGGTGTGTTGTTGATGCAGATTCTGGATCAAGCCAGGGCAACAAGATTAGCAATCTGCAATGATATTGGTGAGAATTTGTGTGTGGTGGCAGGAGTTGCAGCAGTTTTAGTCAAGATGATCAAGAGGATGCTGACTGCAGGGCTAGGGTCCTCGAGACAAGGTACAAGCTGAGTGTGGGGGACATGACAGGTGAGGCTTTCTTGGAGGAGCTTGCACAGCTGTTGTTCTGGGGGGATGTGAATCAGGTAGCATATTGGGTACTGCAGGATTATTGAGTAGTCAAGTTTAGGTGGATTGCTCTCGAAAGGCCTCCTTTGATCTGATTAGAAAAATCCTTAGGTAATGAATCTAGACTTTTTGGTCTCTGTTGTATTATGGCTCAATTCTTGAATTCAAACCCCATATTTCAAAATGGATTCACTGCACAGAGTTGGCCATCCTTGATTCACATTGCAAGTGGAAATGGCAGAAGCAAACCAGAACCAGCAGATGACCACCTGTCCCATCTAGGAAAAAGTGTAGGGTAAAGCCCCTGAGGGGGGGCATTCTCAGAATAAGGGACCAAGGATGAGGCAGATGAGGCAATTGCCTTGTTCTAGGCCCTGCACCTGGCCTTTAACTGTTGTAAAGCACAAGGCAAAGGATATCATGAACCTTAACATATGTAGCTTACCATGCGTAGGAGGGGGAGGGTTCATTGCACTTCAAAGTGATTTGTTAATTGGTGAGAGATTCTGCTTGCTTATGCCACTTTGCATGTTGGGAATGTGATGCAGCAAGCAGTGCAGTCCCAATACCTGATCCGTCCTTTGAAAGCTCTATCACCACAGATTGGGCTGCATTTTCACCTAGCAGTTCCTCTATAGCTGCACGCATATGAGCCTGGTACTGAGCATAGTGCTCATACAAGCCACCATCAATGGCCACCACTGTTACCTTGTTTGGTACAGGGGTTCCATTGTTTCTTGACCCAGCTCTACCAATTTTCTGCAGTATGCCAACTATGCCTGCAGCAGCCAACCGTCCACCACGCTCTGCAATGATACCACAGAGCTCATGCACAATCTTGCGCTCTTCAAGAGTTGAGTTTTTAATCTGGAATATCCCCCACAGTGCAATTGTTCAGGATATTTTTGAAGTTCTTACATTTGAAATGAACTCTGAGTCTGCAAATAGAGAATATCTTATGACAATTATGTGCTATTGCAAGCTTGAAACAGATTTAGTTACTAAAACCATAACAGGAAAGAAGCATGATACCTCAAATATGTCCTCTAGAACGATTTTCACCAACTTGAGTTCAGGAGAGTCATCAGAATGCATTTTGGATATGGCAGGTGTGCTGCACAAACATTGCAAATTGAGGCAACTTCAGGACCACCTCTGTCCAAAGAACAGCAAATTGAAGAATACTCATAAGAGACAACAATTGGAACAGAAGTGCTTGGTAACATACGGAAGGCTAAATGGCTTCAAGAGTTTAAGTGGGACAGATCCACCAAATAGAGCTGCATCTGTTGCAACTTTCACCAGCACGCAACGTACTATTTCACCCAAGTAGAGGCCAGATATCATCTTCTCAAACCACTGCAGCAGCAACCCAACCTCCAACCACCATCAGCTCTCTTTCTCTTCCCCATCTTGCAAACAACTCTAAAGACAAATTGTTTTGTATGCTCAATTTTGAGTCGGCAAATGCAACCTTTACCTGGTCTCCAGGATTTACACTGTCCCTATCGACTTCCTCATCAGCAAATGTGCGTGGAAGGTATGGTGATCGAAAATTGCCCCACTCCAAGTTTATAACCTGTTTAAGGACAGCCCAACCATGATCATCGCAGTCTCTATGCAGCAATGCACAATCAATTGGTTCATGAAAAGTCCAACAATATTTCCTTTCCTCATTTCTACCAGTTGAAGGATTGAGATTGCCAAAGTGCTGCAGACGGTGCAAGATTGATTCACAATGTGAATGAGTGACCCCTTTTTGTGTTGTGTGGAACAGATGACAGAAAGATTGTTCACATGAAGAGCTTCAAGGTGCCAAAAAGTGGACCTTTTAAACAAGAGATTTGCATGTTCTGGTAAAAGCAATTTGGATTCATTTCTGCAGAAAAATGGGGAAACAGGATGTTCTTTTTACCATTTGTCCAGATGCTGGGATTGGGCCTTTCCATTTGGGAACAGCATCTGCTTGCTCTACGTAACATGCATTGGTGCCAGTTCCCAATATAACACCAATCATAGTGTTGGTATTGAAGTAGCGTCCTAGTGCCAGTGTTCCTACTGTATCATTTACCTGCAGCGGAAAAAAAGAAAAAGAAAAACCTTGCAGTGACATTAGAATCATCCACCTCTTCCTCCTACTTTGAATGACTACTGCATGTACGTGAGAAAGAATGCACATACTGCGTTCTGGACACACTTTTGGTCCAAATTGTAAAGAAAATTATTGGTGATGGCAGCACTCTTGACACAACACCCTCCACACACAATCATGCTAACATGAAAACCCTACATAATATTTCTTTTGTCTTTCTTACTGTATCAAAACTTGGAATAGCACATAGGAGGCAGGAGGACATACATACCAGTGCAGCAATTTCTATTCTTTTGCCTAATCGACCAATTGATTCCTGAAAAGCTGCTACAATATCTTTTCCAATCTGCCAACATGGAGGAAACCAACATCATTCAACTATAAATTGTCAAATGGGGTTTTTTTGGTTCCCATCCAACAATTAACAAATGACAATGAGCAATAAACTATTAAGTGAAATAGTATCAGGAGTTTGCTTCACAAGTTCAACTATTACACAATCCTGCAAGGGACTCTTTTTGTGTGTATGTCTACAGAGAAGAAAGGTTCAAAATTGTAGGTTCTTAGTGGGAAAGGCATGTAAAAACTTAGCATGGAAGAATGTAATTACCGCATCATCGATTTTGAAGCCTTTTGTCCAGTGAATAAGAACCCCAGATCTGACAGATGTTTGCAATACAGGAAATGAGAATGCAAAACCAATCTCTCGTACAGCCGAGGAATGTGGTTTGAAGTCGTCACTCTCCTTTGCAATAAATTTCACCACCTCATGTGCAATGAAATCAAACAGCTCCTACATTTCATTGCATTGCACACAACTAAGTTGCCACCAAAACTCTCAAGCACCAACAAAAGAGTTTTTATGCTACATATTCTCTTGAATGAAATTGTGAAGCAACAATGCATTTGAAAGCCTGGTGATGCTACTGCTGCTGCTGCAACTCTAACAGTATTTGCTTTGAATTGCTGTTGGAATCTGAACAGTTTTTTTTTTTTTGGTTCGAAATTTGGTGCGGAAGCTTACCCTACTTGTGCCCAACATTAGTGCTGGAGGAATGGCAACCTCCTCGAATTCTTGCTTGAGAATGTGCCCTTGTTTTCCACCCAGCAAACTCGCAAAACTCGAAAGTTGGTGCCGCCCAAGTCAACAGCATAGTACAAGCCTTCTTCTTCCCTGCTCCACAAAGAAAAACTTGCACTGTCAAGTTTCTTCTGCTCACATGAAGAAAGCTTTAAAAAGAACACATAACCACCTGTGTTGAGAGGTTGTTGTGCTCGCATAAAGAAAGGTTTAAACAAAAATACACGCACACACACACAAATCCTAAAATTCTCGAGTTTCTTTCATACACCAGAGAGAGCAAAAGCTCATCTCCATATCCTTTGTCTCTCACAGACATGCACACAGTCACCCACCCGGTGGGCAGATTCTCGACATAGGTGGGCAACATCTCCAGCTGCTGGCTGCCACCTTCGGAGGCCAGCCCGTTGTACATCTCGGCAGTCATGGCATCTGCAACCTGGCGCAGAAGCGGCAAGGGCGTGGCGGAGGCTTCTCGAAACGCACGCACCAGCATCTGCGCGCATGTGTTCTCCTCCTTCTGCTGCTGCATGCATAGCATTGTCCACTGCGGCTTGCAATTCTGCAAGCGAGGATGTGCAGGCGATCTGAGAACAGATCCCACTCTTACGTATGAGGCTACTGCCACACAACCCACCATCATCGTCCTCGTCCTCGTCTTACCAAAATTCTTCACAACCAAATTTACTCTTCAACAACAACGCGTCGTCGACTCTCTCTGCATCTGCGTCGTCAAATACGGATTGGATCCCACTGCGACCAAGTCTGGAAACTGCAAGAAGTTGCCATAATTGGCAAAGCAAAACTGAAACTGACAACAACAGCAGAAACCTCTCCAAACAAAAAATCCTTCTTTCTAACCAAAAGGATGAAGCTTGAGGCTGACTGGTGGTACTTACCGACGACGACGACGACGACAGATTGACTAAAAAACAACAACAATTTTTCATAAAATCTCTCCAGCAAACCTCACAATGGGCTTTTGCACTTTGCTCTACAGAAAAAACTCCAAGAAACCCAGGATACATTTATAGCTTGGATTTTTCAAAACAGAAGCTCCTTCCATTATAATCTTATTTTCCATACAATTGACCTTTTTTCTTCTCTAAAAAACGGATTTTGGGGAAGGGAAAAAAAAAAAAAACAAAACACATTTGGAGTGTGATGATCCCAGCATCATCATCATCATCATCATCATCAAACTTATTGTTCTTCTCCTTCTTGTTTGCCAACTCTTCTTCCATCTCCTCCTCCTCCTCCTCTAGCCTACAATTGACGATAACAAAGTCAGAAAATTGCTGGATTTCGATATACTCTGTAAAGAATGAATCAATTATGTTATAAACATTACAAAACCACTTCTGTACACTCTACTTGTCGAGGGCTTGTAGAGGGCTTTCCAACCGATGGGAGGCATTGCAGTTTGTGAGATCTGAACATGAGAAAGAAAGAAACAAACAAACAAACAAACAATTTTCCTACCTCAACATCATGACAAAGACTGTGCGGCATTTACAACTTGTCGCTGAAAGAATGCCGAGGGTAGATGTGTATTGTGTTGCGCATTTAACTTAGGTGACAAGGTGACGACCTTGAGCACATCAAAGGTATGTCAGACATGGGGCCTAATGTTGTTACCATGGAAGTAGTAGTAATGTAAATGAAATCGAACGGGTTCTTTAACATCATTTTTGAGAAAGTCTCCAGAACTGGAGGTTTTGTAAATCAAGAAAATTGTCCTTGAACTTGCACAGAAGCTTTATTCCAAAGCCAATCTTTGAATGCTTTAAGGCTTGAACTCCATCGTGCACTACTCTACCACTACCGTAGTAGCTTCACCATTTCGGCATGAATTAAATTATTTTTCATTTTATCGAACTTTTAAAAAATTATTCATTATTTGTGCCAAAATTTTAAGAAATTTAAAAATTCAATTGTCAGGATTTGAATCACAAACCTTAGACATATTACACTACTCTATAACATTGACAAAATCCTGTTTATTATTTTATATAATCATTACTTGTCAAAAATTTCAGGATTAAAAAATCAGGTGTCAAAATGAGAATTTCAAAATGAAATTTCAGAGTTATGTTCAGATTAAGAATCAATAGAAGAATAGTGTTCAGGATTAGGCTTCTTTGAGAGACTTGGTCCTGAAGTTAATAATTCTATTTTTGGTAGTAGTGTAATTTTTCTTTGGCATTGTTAAGAAGACGGGATGCATGAGCAATCAGCTGATCACATTTTTCAATAGGATTATGGATGAGCATAGTTTCAATTGTCAAAGTTGGAGGTATCGATGTGGACATGAAATTTTAGATCTCACCTAAGAACAACCAAAAGCAGACAGCATTCAAATATTGTTATTTGATGGTTTCTCATGTTATTTGACATTTTGGGATCCAATTAAAAAATTTCATATTTTTACAACAGCTTGGTGATTGGTGTCATGGTGGATGCAAAATCATGGATGAAGCAACAATAAAATTGGGTCATGCCATTGAAAATCTATATGTCCTTTGGGGTTTTTGGTGTTGATGAATTGACTATTGTCAAAAAAAAAAAAAATTGGATCCAAAAATTTGCCCTTTTTGGATACAATATACATGACAATGATCCTAGAATATATCAAGAACATACATTTCTCTGGGTTAAGGTTAATATCAATTTTTTTGCACTTGTCAAAACATAATCAAAGTTTATCAAGATGTGTCTTGAGATCATTAAACACATTGAAGTCGTTAAGGAACAACTTCAATAAAGATCCCAAGATAGTCTCAAAAAACCATACTCACTACTATTCATTGGTATGTCAATGGAGCATTCTTTACTCCAAGCAGCATGACAATCCACACAAAGGCTTCCCAATTTGTAATGAAGGCAATGTTGTAAATGTCTTCCTAGGCTTTCATAATTTGGTGATAACTAGAAAATTCCAACCAAGAAGGAATAGACCTTGTGAGTTGCCACCATATCCAATAAGGGAAAGCCAAATGGCTTCTTCCACAAGGGCTATGAATCTACTAACATGTAACTTGTCCAAATATTAATTTACAATGATTGCCTAATTAAGATTCATTCAATACTTGGCCTGATGGGCTAGTGGAATTGTAGTATCCCATTCAATTTGGTATTGGATGATGTGAAGTGGTATCTCCTTCAGGTCCTTGTAAATCCAAACAAAGGTGTCCTTGTATTTCCTTAGTGTTTGTTATGCATTTTGTGTTATTTCAAAATCTAAATTTACATTGAGTTTCACCAATTATGGTTTTTGATTAGTACCCAAATTGAACAACCTAATTTGAACTTCTTTCGATAATGTCCATTTGGCAATCCTTAAGTCTTGTACCTTGATTCGAGTAATAATAACATCTATCAAAATATTTTGCCTAACATGTTTGAAAAATCAAAAATGAAATCCTTAATATTGAATTCCAAGCTTGTGACATGGGTTAACAAAATTTCCGATTTTGGTAGGGTAATTGTTCTAATCGCAAACAAATCGGGTTCAACCTCCATAAGCACATCCTCCTCTTTGTTAGTGAGTCCATTGACAAAATCATAACAAAGGAGCACTTTCAAGCACTTCTTATCCAAATGTTTGGTTATGGTTATTATACACATAATGTCATTCCCTTCAATGGTGATGAGGTTGTTTCTTTAATCATGAGTGACTTTGGCATTGCATAGACAAGGTGACCAAGTAACATAGAATAACTTGCATCCAAAACATTATTTTTTATAATTGTAAATGCCACAACATATGGAATCTCATGGGTATGAATTTTGAGATCCCTTATCAAATCCAAGTAGATGAAGTAGGAGAAGGGTTACAAATGGCGATCCCTTGAAATTAAATTTAAAAGCCTAAAATCTCTCTAGAATTGTAAAAAAATTTATCAAGTTTTTAAAAACTTAATCTAAAATTCAAATCAAGTAACTAATTTATCGACTCTAAAAATTTACATTCATTTTGACATTATGTTTTAAGATTTTTTTTGTACAAAAGGTTTTTGGCAATTACAAGTGTCATCCAAAAATACCCATAGTCTATTCTAACCTTTAACAAATATGATTCGACCAAAAAGACCCTTGCTTATGTTAAAAATGAAAATGCAAATCTAAATACCATGATAACTACCTTAAAGTCAATAATAAGTTGTCAAGTTTTGGGTGTTATGGAAATTTTTTAAGGGACTTGCTTTTGACATGTTTTTTTTTAAAGGATTGTTAATATACAATTGTTGAAAGAATATCCTTGGAGGCTTGAAATATGTTTTCATTAAATTTGTCTAGGTAGATTTGTAAAAATGTATTATATGGCCTAAAAAATCAAGGAAACAAATATAAGAATGGATGAAAGCTTACATTGTTGCAAGCCTCATCCCAAGAAATTGAACACACTAATCAAAACAAGGTAAAATGCAAGTTACTTTGTTTTGATTTTTTTCCTTTTTCATTGTTTTGAATATTTGTACTCTAAAATGTATTTTTTAATTAGTGATGTGAATTGTGCAGGTGTGTAAGTAAAGTGATCATGTTTTTATAAAAAAATTAATTCTAAAAAACCATTGCCTTTTGTTACAACAAATAGATTGGTATTAGGGTCATTGGCCATGTTCCTCCTAAATTCACATGGCATATATCATAGATTATAGTAAACATTATGGCCCTCCTATTGTCATTGTTTACACCTTAAGTCCAAGGGTCCTTGGTTATTGAATGATGTTTTGAATATAACCATATCCATGAACCTCAAGTTAAAGGGAAAAATGAACCATTTCCCTTTAGCATATGGTTTGATTGATGATGATGATTCTAAGTTAATTATTGAATTGTGAACTTTTTCAAACAAAATTAAAAAGGAGGTTATTGAGGTGATTGACTTTTCTTTTATTTCTTGACAAGATGTGATGAAAGAAGAGCCCATAATATGTTAGCCTTGATGTTAGATCCTAGATTTGAAAATTTGAAATTAATATCTTCTTTTATTGGTCATGAACATGGGGTGCCCATAATTAACAAGTATGATAAAAAAAAAAAAATTGTTTCCTATATTCTTAAAGTTTTATCAACATTTGTAGCCATTGTTTGGGACTAAAACTTCTTTTGATTAAAAATTTGAAGAAGATGATAGCTTGGACATTTTTGAAATGATGGTTAGCATGATCAAACATGTAAAAAAACTTGTTAATCAAGAAGAACTGTTGATATTTTGTAAAAATGATGTGGATGCAAAAGATATCAAATGACTTTTGGAATGGTGGAGGAAACTTGAAATTATGTTCCCAACTTTTGGCCTTTTAGTTATATATATTAATGATTGTAAGTTCTCAAATTGAAATTGGGATAATTTTTTCCCTTGTTGGAATTCTTGTTAATTTGAGAATATGTCACTTGCAATTAGAGAACCTTGATAAATTAATCTTTGTGAGTAAAAATTGGCCAAATGATGCAAGGGTGGGTTGTAAGGCCTTTCATAATTTGGTAGATTTGATAGATTATAAATTAGACTTAAAGTAAGAATTAGATGAGGTTGAAGGCTCATTTGAACAAATGAATTGCAAAGGATTAATTTAATGTTATTTGTTTTGTATATATTTTGAATGTGATCACATATTTTTGTTTAGATATTAGATTTTTGTAATGATTGTTAATTTGTTTTTGGGCTATGAAAATTTGAAGAAATATTTAAAGAATTTAATCAAATTTTTTGAAAGTGAAGTTAAAGAACCAACTTAATATAACCAATTAACTTAAATGAATTAATAACAAGTTGTGAAAGAATTGGTTGGGCATAAGGAAAAATAAAAATAAAGAACTAGATAAGGTATGAAAAAAAAAGAGTGAAAATTCTTTTGGTTCTTGAATTAATGTTTTTTGAAAACTAAAACAAGTGGTTATGAAAAAATTAATAACCATTCAACATTAGTATACACTTAATTTTCAAAAGTTTACATTATTTTATCACATAATATGTTATTTATAAAAGATATTTTCTTATCTACCAAAAGATAAGATAGTGTTTGCCAAATTTAAAAGACTTATTCCTACAAGTTGCCAAACAATAGCATGATTACAAAAAAACAATTATTTCCTTACCTACCATGTTGCCATTTAATGGTAAATCCTTTTTGGGATACTAACCAATGATGATGCAACATCAAAATTTTGAAAAAAAATAAAAATCATTAGTTTAAACAAGAATGAATGAGCCACAATAAAAAAATTGTTTGATATGAACAAGACTTGTGTAGCATCCTTGAATCATTTAACTAGCTTGACAATCAAACACATAGGTATGTCTATAAAATATTTCTTTTCATTTATTACGCATTGGGTTGCAACATTGTAACCATTAATTTTATCTATTTAAAATTTCTCTAAAAAAGGATTGGAAGGCCTAGCAACATTTATGTGTGTTCCATCTATTGCATGCCCCTTGAACACTAGGCATGTTACATTAAATCTTAAAGTCTTGCATTACAAGCTTCACTTTTGTATCCAATTGACCAATTAAGTAAACTTGTAAATTTGAAATTGATTTTCATTACTATTCCCCACAAAAAAACCCCACTTTCCAACAACCTAGAGAAAAATGTTCACATTAACAACATGGAAAAGTTTGCAAATCACATGCAAAACTTTGATGTCGACAAGGATAACTTTGTGACATTTTTGTATATAATTTAGATACCAAAAGTTTTAATTTCATTGCAAACATCCAAAATTATATTTTTCAACATCGTAAAAAGTTAAATCCACCTACTACTATCATATTTTGTGACAAGAAAATGATTAAATCATGTTGTTAATACAGGCATAACCCAATTTCCAAGTTCTAATGCAATAGCTCATAAATTTAAAAATAAAAGTAGATGTGAACAACACCTATGCACCTTATTTAATTGTCTTAGTGTTTAATAAAGTAAATGAAAGGAAGGCTATGTTTGTATCAAGTGCATATTGCGTGTTCTCCATGCTACCTTGAATAATATGACAAGGGAACCACACAAACTTGTACTATTCTCCATTGTTCATGGTGTGAAAATTGTTCAAATCTATTGGACTTGAGAATGGTGCAAGAACAAAATTGTATTTAAAAGCTTGAAACTAAAGCAAAGTTATTACAAAAAATAGAAAATTCAAAAATGAAAAAGGAAAAATCATGAGAAAGAGTGTAGCTAAGAAAGTAATGAATATTTACATATCTATAACCAACCACTTATTGAAGAAAACACAAGAACATTACAAAAAAACTTGCAAAAGACATACAAAAACAAACTTCAAAATCAAATGACAAAAAGGAAGTAGGAACAGCATCAAACAAGTGTGGACTTGTAGGAATTAGTAGCACAATTGATAGTTAACATTGGACAATGTGCAATTATGAGGTGTGTATACTCGCTAGTAAAAATGGTAAAAAGTGCAATGGTAAGGCAATGAATGTATATGAAACATGATGAGGATTAACCTTCAAATGTCAAGAAACACCAATTTGGTCTGCCTCTTTCCCAATACTTCTAGCAATGGTTTCAAAATCTAACACACTTGGTTTGTAGTTGCCATGTTGTTGAGTAGGGATTGCCTTCCTAATAAAAATTTCTTGTCTTTGGGTACATGTTACAAGAATTTTGTGAATTGCCCAACATGATAATAAACTCTAAGTAGCCCTATGCAACATTGATGTGAAAGTTGGTGAAATTTTTTATTGCCCAATGTTTTTAGCATTTTGAAAATAGAAGTAGAATCAAACAATAGAATTCCATTCTTGATCATAATCCCAAACTATCCAAGATTTTTGTTTGCCCCAAAAAGGATGAAAATCAATCTTTTTTTTCTAAACTTCTCTTGGATGGCCAACTTTGACCATCCATAACTCACTCATTTTAATTCTTTTCTAAATAGTTATTTTGTGTATTACTAATATGCATGCCTTCTATTTACCACAATTTTTTAACAATAGAGAACTCAACTTAGATCTTCATCCGATTCTCCAAAAACTTGCAATTTTAAAGGTTGCCCCATACTAGAAAGTCTAAACTTTCAATGGTGGTAGTTTTCCATTTTTCATCCAAATATATGCATTTTAAAACCAAAACATTCAACTTGATGCCTAACATAATTCCACAAAGTTAGATTTTGAAAATTTTGAAAAATTGCATGACTTTTAGGCACATTTGTGAAGGCTAATCCATTTTTTTATTTGGATTATTTTGGTCAAATGTCAATTAAAGGTAAGTGTATGGAAATCATGAGGATGGGGCCATTCTTGAAAATAGTGCCTTTTAATTCCATGCCCAAAATAAGCACCTCCTAGGTGGAGCTAAATGGCACTTATTTTGGGAATGCTTTATTCCAAGGGTGTTACCCGATGTAAGAAAACATTGACACAATTTTTTATTTTCAGTTTTTCTCATGATTCCCAATGAATATTCATTATTATCATGAAAAAAAAATGAAAAAAGAGGTGAAATTTTTTGAAAGCAAAATGCTTATTCCTACAAGCATTTTGTTTTTCGAAATGCCTCTCTTTTGAAAAGAATGTTTTTGTTGATTAAAGCAACTTGCAAATACAATAGCAAGTTTAATATGGTAGGAATTTTTCTGTCATGACTTATGTAGCCATAACTTCAATGTTAAGTACTATTTGTTGGATGTCAACATTTTATCAAGTTGCTTTTACCAAATTATTTTTACTTTAAATCTTTATGTTTCATGCACTCAATTTTTGAGACTATGAGATACTTGAATTACAATTAATTAAGTAATTCATTACATGTGATGTTCACTAGATAGTTAGGTGGAGGTAACATATGCTTGGGTTCATGACCTTGTGCATGCACTTGTACATGCAATACTAGGAAAGGTAACATCTACATATAGGATGTTCACGAACTTAATTAGGAATAGGCCCAACCTCAAGGATGGAGCATAAATCTTGTAACAACTTGTGTGATCTTAAGGTTGGGTGAAAAACTCATTATAAATATGTGTTTTACAAGTTTTTATTTTCTCGTTGATCCATTCTCAATTTCCAACACGGTATGATAGCCTAATTGTTCTTGATAGAAGGAAAATTTGTGTCACATACAATATTTGTTCATTCAAAAGTTTTGAAGTTTAGAATTTTTATTTTCTAACATTGTTCTAATCATAATTACAACATTTATTTTTGATGTTTGAACCATTGAAAAATTTTATGGCAATAATTTTCACACTTGGGAAAATGAAAATGGAGTTTTTTTTGCATGTGAAAGATTTGTGGGAGATCACTTTAGGAAATTTATTGCCACCAAGGATTAAATTTGGAAAAATTGTTCCTACAAGAGGTATTTATGACCATCAAATGTGCATGAAGAAAAAAAAGTTGGCATGTTGGACACGTTGTTGATTTTATGTTGCATCATGTAGCACATTGTTAAAGGAATAGGTAGATTACATAGTTTTTGAGGCTTACAAGGCATTACGGATATGAATAGGCCATTGGATAATTAGGGGTTTGAATTTTGAATTCTTATTGAATTTTGTTTTCTTATTCATGTTGATGGTGATTTGGGGACTGCTCAAGAATGAGAGTTTTGGTGAAGTTGAGGACATTCATAGATACACTTTTGAAGTAAGAGTATAGATGTAGGTACTTTGTAGATAAACTATAAATTCTAGTGTTGAATATTATAGATTTGATTTGTTGTTTGATTACACTTTCATAGAACATGGATTTTCCTATAATTTTGTTGAAATTTTTGGTAAATAGGGAAAGTACAAACTTCTCCATTAATTTCCATATTCAATTTGATGTGTGAATCATTTATGGCTTTAAAATATCATGAAAATGTATTATAATTTTATTTGTAGTTTTTGACATTGTATTTTGGATTATAAATTTTGGTTATCAAAATTAATCATGTATCTGGTGTATTCACTACAACAACAGGGGGCTATTTTTCGATCCACATATCATCACAAACAACAAATAAAGAAGTTTCCGAAAACCCACATTTGCGAACCAAAACTCCTCGCAAACTATTAAGCCTTTGCGATACCATAACATTCGCACCCGTACAATCGCAAGTCCTTCACAACTCCCGAACTTGATACCATCGCAAAACCTTTACGATTATAATTGCTTTTATATCCCGTTTGTGATTAACATTACATCGGAAAATATTTACAACAAACCCATCGCCGCAAAGACTTAGCGAATCAACTCAAAAGTCTATCGGTTTCCGCAATAAGGTCTATCGCAAACCCTTAGCGGCATTTGAGAATCCCAACACGTTTGCGTTAGATCTTATATCGGAAATCGATAGGCTTTTAAGATCTCACGCAAAATTTTTGGGATTCTCAGAATGCCGCTAAAAGTTTGCAAAATCTATGATTTTGCAAACGTGTTCTGGAATGATTTTACCCCCAAGAGTGTAGCGATGTCTGTGACATGGTATTATTGGTCTTTTGGCTTTTGCAGTGTTGCGAAGAATTATGACTCACAAATTGTTTTGAGATGCATTGTCTATCGCAAGAGCATGGCAATGTATTCTTATTTTGGAAGCAGGGTTTATTTGGGTCACTTTGGGCCGCAAAAAAGAAAATCTATATCAAAATTTCAAATTTTACAATGTAAAAGGGTTTGCAACCCTTGGGTATCTAACACACTAGCTGTCTATCTAGACCTCCTTCCCCTCTTGGATTTCTTCCTTGAATCTTTCTTCCTAGTGTTCTCTGGTGGAGGGGGAGGCTGCTCATCCTC